>Ga0169931_10000242_pt1 | contig 87536 bp, 66 predicted proteins | sample Kivu_15m_20L_FD_129675 | JGI IMG/M metagenome (GOLD analysis project Ga0169931, IMG submission 129675) | Freshwater microbial communities from Lake Kivu, Western Province, Rwanda to study Microbial Dark Matter (Phase II) - Kivu_15m_20L... | ecosystem: Environmental > Aquatic > Freshwater > Lake...
CCTCGCCGTCCGATGGACGCACCACCTGTTCATGTACGAAGGACTCGTATACCTCGCCTTCATACACCGAGCACTCCAACGGTTTTGAAACTGACTCTAGGCGTAGCGGGGTCGGGCACGGGCACGGGCACGGGCACGGGGATCGGATCGTTCATGTGTCAACTCCGTGTGTGTTTGGCACACCGAGCTACCGCGGGCGGCTGATCGTCACGTTCCGGAACGCCGTGTCGCCTTGGAAGGTGAACAGCCCGAGTCCGTCACCGAGCGGACCCGGAATGTCACCGTCGATCACGAAGTTGTGTCGGAACGCGGTCACAGCCAGCGCGGGAGTGATGTGCCGCGTGGGGAGCGGTAAGCCGTCAACAGTCGCCCGAATCCCCATCGGATCGAGTACGACCGTCACACGGTGCCAGCTCGCCATAGGTACTACGTTCTGCGGCTGAGTTTTTTCGACGAACACGTCCGTGTTGTGCGTCGTGTGGTCGTAGTGCCGCTTGTCGCGACGGTTCACCATCACCAGCAGCCCGTAGGCCCGGTCGGTGAGCCGCACCTGATTTCCCACGAGTTCGCGCGTGCCGCCGCTGACGCCGTACGTCCACATCAGCTCGTGTCCCATGCCGTCGGAACGGACGCGCTGTTGGCCCAGCGCGAGGCCGCCGTAGTTCGGCATGTCTCTGGGGTTCAGGTGCATCACCTCGGCGGACACTTTCAGCGGGAGCTTCAGCGAACCCGTTTTGAACCGCACGCTCTCGTAGGTGTTGCCGGACATCACCGCGTATCCGCCCTCGTGCGCGTGGAGCGCGCTGCCGGGCAGTGTGGGTTCGACGGCGAACTTCGCATCGCCCTTGTCGTCGAGGAGCACCACCGTCTCGCCGCGGTCGAGCTTTTCGTCGAGCGTCGGCGGTGCGGACGGGGCCGGCGCGCCGCCGCTGGCGAGCGCCAGCACGACGCACGCACCCAGCGCGGCGCGGACCCAATTGCTGCGAACGTTGATGGCGCGCGGGCGGGCGGGTTCGGCGGGTGCCGGCGCGGGCGGTTCCGGCGGCAGCGGGATCGGTTCGCCGCGCACCCACGCTTCGAGGTGCTCGGCCAACTCCGCGGCGCTCTGGTACCGGTCGGCCGGGTCCTTCGCGAGGCACTTCCGCGCGAGCGCTTCCAACTCGACCGGTGCCAGCATGTGCGGGGCGATCGGCGGCGTCGGCGCGCGCCGGATCAGCGCGAACAACTCGTTCCGGTCCTCGCTCTCGAACGGCCGGTCGCCCGCGAGCAGTTCGTACAGGATCACGCCGAGCGCCCAGATGTCGCACGAGGACCGCGCGCGATCGGGACCGCCGGCGATCTGCTCGGGCGACATGTACGGCTGCGTGCCCACCGGTTGCCCGGGCACGGTGACTTCCGATTCTTCCACGAGCGAGCGCGCGAAGCCGAAGTCCGCGACGTACGGCGTGCCGTCTTCGGACATGAGCACGTTCAAGGGCTTCAGGTCGCGGTGAACCACGTTTTCGGAGTGCAGGTAGGCGACCGCGCGCGCGACGGTCGCCAGCACCCGGCACGCGGCGGGCAGGTCCGTCCGCAACTTCGGCATCCAGTGCGCGAGCGTTTTGCCGCGGACGAACTTCATGGTCAGGTACGGTTGGCCGCACCAGACGCCGGCGTCGTAGACCTGGACAACGTTCGGGTGATCGAGACGGGCGAGCGTTTCGACTTCGCGCTCGAACCGCGCGCGGAAGTCCGATTCGACCGACCACCCGGTGAGAATCAGTTTGAGCGCCACGGTCCGCCCGAGCGACAGTTGCACCGCCTCGAACACGTGCCCCATGCCGCCCTTGCCCGCGAGTCGCTTGAGCCGGTACCCGACCACGTCCAGTAGTTGGACGCTCGGATCGGTGTCCGCGACCGCGGGGCGCGTGGCTTCGTCCGACCCCGGGAACGGGTGGGCGGAAACGGAGTCGAGGCGCGCGGGGCGCCCCTCGTTGACAGGTTCGGGCATGGCGAGTCTCCTGTGAGACTCAAGATAGTACCCGAATGCGAATGCCCGCGAAAGCCACTTCCGCGCATTTTGGTTGTTATCATGAACCGGAACACAACTACGGAGCGAACGGCGTGAGCGCGCTGGAATACCGGTTCGATGTGGTGGTCGTTGGGGCCGGGCACGCGGGCACCGAAGCGGCGCTCGCCGCCGCGCGCCTCGGTCTGCGCACCTGCCTGCTCAGCATGAACGCCGACGCGGTGGCGCAGATGAGCTGCAACCCGGCCATCGGCGGCGTCGCGAAAGGGCAAATCGTTCGCGAGATCGACGCCCTCGGCGGCGTGATGGGCAAGTGCATCGACGCGAGCGGCATTCACTTCCGCATGCTGAACGCCTCGAAAGGCCCGGCGATGCACTCGCCGCGCGCGCAGGCCGACAAGAAGCTCTATCAGTTCACCATGAAGCGCTGGGTGGAGGACTGCGAGAACCTCACCCTGCGGCAGGAGTTGGTGGAAGGACTATTGCTGGGCGAGGGTGATCGGTCGTCCGCGTCGGTGGCTCGACCCACCCCCCCGGCCCCCCTCCCTTCAGGGAGGGGGGAGACAGAGTTCGGAGTCTCGAATCGCGCACACGACGCGCGAGCGCTTGGCTCCCCCCTCCCTGAAGGGAGGGGGGCCGGGGGGGTGGGTCGAGCCACCGACGCGGAACACCAACCGCCGTTGCGCGTCGTCGGTGTCGTCGCGCGCGGCGACACGCACTACCTCGCGCCGGCGGTGATTCTCACCACGGGCACGTTCCTCAAAGCGATCATGCACACCGGTGAGGCGAAGACCGTCGGCGGGCGCGCCGGCGATTCGAGCGCCGAGGGGATGAGCGGGAGCCTCGCCGCCGCCGGCTTCGAGTTGGCACGCTTCAAGACCGGGACGCCGTGCCGCTTGAACGGCCGCACCATCGATTTCAGCAAGTGCCAAGTGCAACCGGGCGATAGCAACCCGCGGCCGTTCAGCTTCAGCACCACCAAGATCGACGTTCCCCAAGTGGTGTGCCACAGCACCGACACCACCGAGGCGGTTCACGACGTGATCCGCGCGAACCTGCACCGCGCGCCCATGTATAGTGGGCAAATCTGCGGACGCGGCCCGCGCTACTGCCCTTCTATTGAAGACAAAGTGGTGCGGTTCGCGGACAAACAGTCCCACACCATTTTTCTTGAACCCGAAGGGCTGAACACTCGCGAATACTACTGCAACGGCATCAGCACCAGTTTGCCCAAAGACGTTCAAGCCGCGATGCTGAAGCGCATTCCGGGGCTTGAGAACGCGGAGGTCATGCGCTGGGGCTACGCGGTCGAGTACGACTACGCGCCGCCCACGCAACTGCACGCGACACTCGAAACGAAGAACGTGAGCGGGCTGTACTTCGCGGGCCAAATCAACGGCACGACGGGCTACGAAGAGGCCGCGGCGCAAGGACTCATCGCGGGCCTCAACGCGGCGCTCAAGTTGAAGGGCGAACCGCCGCTCGTGTTGGACCGGAGCCAAGCGTACATTGGGGTGCTCATCGACGACCTCGTGACGAAGGGCGTGGACGAACCGTACCGCATGTTCACGTCGCGGGCCGAGTACCGGTTGCTGCTGCGCCACGACAACGCCGACCGGCGGCTCGCGCGCATCGGGCGGCGCGTCGGGTCCGTGAGCGCCTCCGAGTTCGAGCGGTTCGAGCAGAAGGAAGCGGGCATCGCGGCGCTTCAGACGCAGTTGCGCGCCGCGAAGAGCGACGGCGACAACCTGTGGACGTGGCTGCGCCGCACCGAGGTGGAGTGGGGCGCGGTCTGCGCACGGTGCCCGGCGCTGCGCGAGTGGGACGCGCGGCCCGACGTGGTGGAACAAGTAATCTTGGAGGCGAAGTACGCGGGCTACATCGACCGGCAAGCGGCGGAGGTGGAGCGGTTCCAGAAGTTGGAGACCCGGCGCATCCCCGACACGTTCGACTACGCCGCGGTTCCGCAGTTGCGGCACGAGGCGCGCGAGAAGCTGAGTCGCGTTCGGCCCGCGAGCGTGGGACAGGCGGGCCGCATCAGCGGCATCACCCCGGCCGACTTAGCAATGCTGTTGCTTTATCTGGAATAAGTGATTATGGGCCGCTCGCCCGTCGGGGAAAGCCGGGCAACCGGCACGACCCGCGGAACCGGGCGCACCCGCCAACTCGCTAGCACCCGCACCCGCGCCGCGGAAAGTGGCGCAAGTGCGGCGAACGGTTCGGCCCGCGGGGGCTGGGCGGTCGATGCAAGGTGCGACCGAGTCGGCAGGAGCCGGTAAGTGTTCGGATCGCAGAAGCGCCGCTACCCGCGGTGATCGGACAAGCCCGCGGGGTATGATGGGCGGCGCTCGCGGTTCGAGGCGCGTGCTTTCAGGACGGAATCTCGGTTCGCCGCCGGCTCGGTCATTCGGCCGCGCGCGAGCCTCCCCCAAGAACGCCGGCCGAGCCGGCAGGTGGATGCGCGTATGAAGACGGTGTTCACGACGGGCGAAGCCGCCAAAATCTGCAAAGTGTCGCAGCAAACGATCATCCGCTGCTTCGACAACGGCCAGCTCAAAGGCTTCCGCGTGCCGGGCAGCAAGTTCCGCCGCATCCCCCGCGAAGCCCTGTACAAGTTCATGAAGGACAACGGCATCCCCACCGACGCGCTCGAGAGCGGCAAGCGCAAGGTGCTGCTGGTGGACGACGAGCCGGAAATCGTCGCGGTGGTCAACGACGCCCTCCAAGCGGACGGCCGCTTCGAGGTGCGCATCGCCTCCAACGGGTTCGACGCCGGCATGATGGTCAAGGACTACCACCCGGACCTCATCGTGCTCGACGTGATGCTGCCGGACATCAACGGCCGCGAAGTGTGCCACCGCGTGCGCGCCGACCCGGCCATGGAAGACGTGCGCATCATCTGCATCTCCGGCATGATCGAAGAGGACAAGGTGCAGGAGCTGAAGCTCGCCGGGGCCGACGACTTCCTGCCCAAGCCGTTCGACGTGGACGTGCTCATCGAGAAGATGTGCGTGCAACTGGAACTGGAAACCGGCGTGCTGGCCTGATCGCAAGGATGAAGGATAAAGGATGAAGGTTGAAGCACGACACGGGTTGTGTTTCCGCATTCGTCCTTCGTCCTTCGTCCTTCATCCTTGAGGTTCCCATGTCACGGACGGCGGTGGGGCGCACCGCGGCGGCTCTGCCGTGGATCGCCCCGAACACGGACGCACTGCTGCGACTGGCCGAAGCGCCGGCCGCGCTCGCGCGCCCGTCCGCCGACGCCGCACTGCTCGCGCTGCTCCTGCGCGCCGCGCCTTTTGAAAGTGTGTTCTGCGAATCCGCTTTGGCCGCCCCCGCACTCGCGGACGGTGTCGCCGCTCTCCTGAAACTCGAACACCGGCCGTGGGTGCCGCCGCAGTGCGAAGTCGCGGGGCGCGTTCGCGCGCTCGTGGCTCGCGCCGGCCCGCTGGCGCGGCGCATCGCGAGCACCGAGCGCGCGGCGGTGCTGGCGGCGCTCGCGCCGCTCGGCTGGCTCGCCGTTGCCGCCGTCGATCACGAAACCGCGGACGCCGCGCTCGCGTCGCCCGACCGCACCGAAGAACTGTGGGGGTTGGACGCGAGCGCGATCGCGCGCCGGCTCGCGTTCCGCTGGAAACTGCCGGATTGGGTCGCGACCGCGCTCGGCTCCTTCGACCTTCCGCTGCCGGCGGCGCGCGAGCTGGTGCGCGACGTGCCGCTGTTCGCGGCCGTGCAACTCGCGCTGCACGAAACCGAGCGCCGCGGGTTCGGCCTCGGCCTGACGAAGTCCGCGGACCGCGCCGAACTGCTCGCCGCGCTGAACCTCACCGAGAGCGCGCTCGACGAACTGTGGCGCGAACCGGCAGAGGGGGAGGCGGACGGGGCGGCGAACCCGTTCGCCGAAGCGCTGCTGCCGAACCTGCTCCGCATGGCCGCCGAAAGCCGGCGCAAGAACGGCGGGGCGCTCGTCGCGCGGCTCGAAGAGCGCGCCGACGAGTTGCACCGCGCCGTTGCGAAACTGGATACCGCCGCGAGCGAATCGGCTCGCGCGGCGAAGCTCGACGCGCTCGCCGAACTCGCGGCCGGGGCCGGGCACGAGATCAACAACCCGCTCGCGGTCATCAGCATGAACGCGCAGCGGCTGGCGCGCACCGAACCGGACCCGGCGCGCGGCGAGGCACTGCACACGATCGTCCGCCAAGTGAACCGCATCTCCGGCATCCTGCGCGACCTGATGCAGTTCGCGCGGCCGAGCGCCGCAAGCCCGCAAAGCGCGTGCGCGCACGAACTCGCACAAGCGGTGCGCGCCGAACTCGACCCGCTCGCGACCGAAAGGGGCGTGCGGCTCGAAGTGCGCGAGGTGCCGAGTGCGTTCGTGCGGTGCGACGCGGCGCAGATCCGGCACGCGCTCGCGGCGCTGGTGCGCAACGCGGTCGAAGCCGCCGGCCGCGACGGCTGGGCGCGCGTCTCGTGTATAGAAGCGGACGATTCGATTGCGTTCGTGGTGGAAGACGGCGGACCGGGGTTGAGCGCCGAGGCGCGCGAGCACGCCTTCGACCCGTTCTTCAGCGGGCGCAGCGCCGGCCGCGGGCGCGGCTTGGGCCTCCCGACCGCGTGGCGCTACGCCCGGCAAAACGGCGGCGACCTGCGGCACGACGAGTGCGCGACCGCGACGCGCTTCGTACTGACCGTGCCCCGCGCGATGACCTTGGAATTTCCCGACCGCCAGAGCGCGTGAACCCGCTGCGCGGGTTCATCCGAGTGGGGCGTCGTCGATGAGCGAGCCGTCGGGGTTGGTGACGAACTGGTAATCGCCGGGGAACATCATCGTCGGCGGGCACTCCACCAGCCAGTAGATCACGCGCCCGTCCACGCCGTCACTCAAGAGGCGGAACGGCTTGTCTTCCATGCCCGGGGCTTCGCCGTAACCCACGTTGTGCGTGCCGCCCGGCAGCCACACAATCTCTTCTTTGCGCGCCACCTCGCTCGCCATCCGCGCCGTGCTGCGCTGGTTCGCCGCGTGGTACCGCTCCTCGTTCGCGATCTGCTCTTGCAGCCGCCGCGCCTTCTCCTTCTCGGTCTTCGGTAGCCCCAACCCCAGCGCCGTGCGCATCTGCGCGCGCTCGGTCTCGATCTTCACCTGCGCCGCCAGCCGCTTGTCCAGAAGCGCGGCCGCGGCCTCGATCCGCTCCTTCTGAAGCCGCGCGCGCTCGGCGAGCCGCTGCTGTTGCAGTTTCGCGCGCTCGGCGGCCTTGAACTGCTCGATTTTGAAGGCGTGCTGGCGCTCCTTCTCGCGCTCGGCGAAGTCGATGAGGCGCTGCGCGGCTTCGAGTGTGCGCGCCTTGTCGTCTTCGCGGAGCCGCGCGCGCAGCATCATGACGCCTTCGGCGAGGCACTCGTCGGCCAGTTCGGCGCGGGCGCGATCGAGTTCGGCTTGGAAGGCGGCGTCCTTCCACATGCTGCGGCGCAAGCGGTCCGCGTCGTAGTGCTTGAGTTCGCTGGCGATGATGCCCCACGAGCGCCCGCGGGCGCACAGGTACGCGGCCTGCTCGATGTGCTCGGGGATGAAGTGCGATTCGTCCGACATGGCGGACCCTCCGAGAAGTGTGAGTGAAGTGGGCGACGCAGCGAGCGGCGCGACGTGAGTCCGCCGGTAGCCCTTCAACTCGGGGCGCAGTGCGCTCCGAAGTTGGGTTGCCACCGGCGGACTCACGTCGCGCCGCTCGCTGATAATGTACTTATGTGCGCTTGCGGTCCGAAAGTCAAACGACCCGCGCGGATTTTTTCCGCGCGGGCCGTTGTGCATTCACTGTCGTTCGCCGGCGCGTCAGCGCGCGGCGGGTTCGCGCAGGTACTGGTGGCACTTCACGCAGGTCAGCGTCATGTCCACGTAGGCCAGCCCCGCGGCGTCGATGTTCTTCTCCTTCGCGGCCTTCTTCAGCCCCTCGGCGCGGCGCAGGAAGTCGTTGCTGTAGAGCACGTACTTTTCCGTCTCGTTGATCTTCCACGTGGCGTGCTGCACGCACTCGATCAGCCCTTCGCCGCCCTTCCCGATCTTGTCGAAGTTGTTCGTCGCCAGCCCTTCGAGCACGGTCTGCGCGTGCTTCAGTTTGCGCTGCATCACGGTCAGCTTCTTATCGTCCTTCGGCTTGTCGTCGGCCCGCCCGACGCCGGCGAGCGCGAGAACGACAGCGGCAACCGCGACGACGGCGCGGCGCGCGCGAGTGGTGGTGCGCATGTGTGCGACTCCGTGGGCCGGGGTTCGCGACCGGCGAACCGCCCGGTACGGACAGTATAGCGGAACAAATAGGACTTTGCTATCCGTTTTCCGATTGTACCGGCGCGGGCACCGCCCGCGGGGCCGCTTTTCGCGCAACGCACATCGCAATCGACAAACTCAATTATGTACAGTATACTCACAATAGAACACCAATGGAGGAGAGCCATGTCCGAACACCCCATCGCGCCGCGCGACCCGCAGTTGGTCGCGCTGACCGCGGCGCTGGCCGAACCGTTCGAGCCGCGCGAGGTGAAGTTCAAACCGCAGAGCGTGAAGAACAACCGGTGCCTCGCGATGGCCTACATCGACGCGCGCCTGATCCAAGACCGCTTGGACGACGTGCTCGGCGTGGAGAACTGGACCGACAACTACACCATCTTGAACGACGGCTCGGTGATGTGCCGGCTGCGCCTCAAACTCGGCGACCGGTGGATCACGAAGACCGACGTCGGTTCGCCGAGCGAACAGCCCGACGGCGGCGACCGGTTGAAGGCCGCGTTCAGCGACGCCCTGAAGCGCGCCGCGGTGAAGTTCGGGATCGGCCGTTACCTGTACCGGTTGCCGGCGCAGTGGGTGGACTACGACGGCGTGAAGAAGCAGATCGTTTCGCCGCCGCAACTGCCGCCGTGGGCGCTTCCCAAAGCGCGCCGAACGGCGCAACCGGCACAGTCGGCGCAACCCGTGCAGAAGCCCGCGCCGCAACCGGCACCGAAAGCCGGAGCGCCGCAGCCCGCTCCGCATCCGGCGGAAGTGAAGGCCGCCACGGCCGAACCCAAGCCGAACCTGCCCGCGAACGGCACCGAACTGCACCGCCGGTTGCAGGACTACGACGCCAAGCTCGCGTCGCAGAAGTTGTGCCCGCGGGGGGCGCTGCTCGCGCACGTCACGCAGGCCGGGGTGAAGGCCGGGTTCACGGCGAACCTGACCGATTGGACCGGCCCGGCGATCCCGTTCGCGGTGGACGCGGTGAAGGAGTTCGAGAAGGGTCTGCGCGCCGACAAGCCGGAACCCCGCACCGCGGCGTAAGATGCGCTCATGCAACACCTCAACCGCGCGGACCGAATTCCGCGCGGGTTTTCGCGCGCAAGCATTGCGAGTACCGGCGTTCTACGGTGAGAATAGCTCCGTGCTACTCAACACCGGTGCGCCCCATGTTTCCCGTTCGTCGCAAACTGCTCACGTTCGCGCTCGCGTTTCTCGCGACGTGCGCGTTCGTGACCGTCGCCGACGCCGGTTGGGTGACGTTCAAAAACGACACCAAGAACCCGGTCGTGGTGCAGCAGGTGATGACGCTGCCGAACGGCAAGCAGGCGCGCGGGGTGCCGCGCAAGCTGGCCGCGGGCGAATCGTTCCGCGAGTTCCAGAACGTGCCCGGGGTGAACGCGTACGAGGTCTACAACACGGGCAACCCGCCCGCGAAGGTGTGGAGCGGCACGCTGAACTGCAAGGCGGATGCGCAATCGTTTTCCGTGCTGACGGTGGGCGGGAAGACCGGCGTCGTGCAGGTGCCGGAGAAGGAGTAGGCGGCCGGTGCGGTCCGGGCGCCGCGCGACCGGCGGTTCGGCGGCGGCGGGTGCGTTGTTTTCGCGGGGCGGCTTCGTACACCGAACCGCGGGGCCGCGGGCGTCGTACCGCGAGTATCTCTCGCTCCCGAACCGCACACCCTCACCGGCGCGCATGTTCAACTGGCTCTCCGACCCGAAGCTGTTGCTCGCGGGCGTCGTACTGGCAACGTTGCAGTTCGTCGCCGCCCTGCCGTGGCTCGCGGCCATCGACCCGAAGGGCTTCAAGAGCGCGGCGAAAAGCCCGACGGCGCTCGGCTACGCGGTCGGCGGGGTGCTGCTCGCCGGGGCCGGGGTCGCGTGGTTCATCTCGTACCGCGGCGACCCGGTCGGGCTGCAAGTGCTCGGCCGCTACCTGTACGGCTCGCTGCTCCACTTCCAGCTCATCATCGACCTGTTCCTGCTGATGCCGCTCGCCCTGACTGCGGTCTGGTCGAAGGGCGGCGCGGTCGCGTACGCCGCGTTCCGGGAGTGCTGCCGCCAGCCCATGTTCTGGCTCATCGCGGGCGGCGCGACGGCGCTCATCTGGCTGTCGGTCGCCATCCCGTACTTCACGTTCGGGGACGACTACAAGATGATGAAGCAGATCGGCTTCGACCTCGTGATGCTCGCCCCGGTGCTGTTCGGCGTGCTGGCCGCGAGCACGAGTATCAGCGAACAGATCGAGGGCCGCACCGCGGTCACGCTGATGAGCAAGCCGGTGAACCGCCGGCAGTTCCTCATCGGGAAGTACCTCGGCATTCTGATGGCGTGCTTCGTGATGGCGCTGCTGCTGACGTGGGTGCTGACGCCGGCGCTGCGCTCGATGCGCGAGTTCGACCCGATCAACAACACCGCGGACCCGGCCGACCCGTACGGCATCCCCACCGACAAAGTGGTGGACCCGATGACGCTGGAAGCGCAGCGCACCGTCGTCCCGATCTTCGAGAAGCTGGTACCCGCCGGGGCGGCGCGCCCGGTCGCGCAGGGGGCCGGGCTGTGGTTCTCCGACGCGGTCGCCCACTCGCTCGGCACCCTCCTCGGCTTCGGACAGGTGACCATTCTCGTCGCCATCGCCTCGGCGCTCGCGACGCGCCTGTCGTTCGTGGTGAACGTGGTGATCTGCCTGATGGTGTACTTCCTCGGCCACCTCGCGCCGGTGATCGTGCTCGCGACGCAGCAGGCGCAGGGCGGCGGCGTGGGCGTAGGCCTCGTCGGGTTCTTGGGGCAACTGTTCAACGTGCTGCTCCCGTCGCTCGAATCGTTCAACATGAGCCGGGCCATCATCCGCGAAAGCCCGCTGCCGCTCTGGGAGTTCGCCGGCTACGTGGTGACGGTGTTCGGCTACTCGCTCATCTACACGAACATCGCGCTCCTGATCGGGCTGGTGCTGTTCGAGGACCGCGACTTGGCGTAACGTCGCCGGCGAATCGGTAGCGCGAGCGCGCCGGGCACCGTCTTCGTTGGGTGGCACGGGCTTTCGAGCCTGTGCCGTTTCACGCGAGCGGAGCACAGGCTCGAAAGCCCGTGCCACCAGAGCCAAGAAAAACTCGCGCTCGCGCTTCCGGTTCGTCACACCCCGCACGTCCGGCACCACCTTCCCGCGCCGCCCGGCGTTTCGCCTGTTCGATTCCGGCGTTCGTCTGGTACTCTCAAGTAACCGGTGCGCGCCGCGCGCCGGGTTCCGCGCACCGGGAGGCACCGTGGACACCCCCGCACTTCAGCGCTTGAGCACCGACTTCGTCAAAGCTCGCGCCGCCCGCACCGGGGCCGCGGTTTGTGCCGTCGTCAACGCCGCCGCGACCGTTGTGCTGCTCCTCTTGCTGTACCTGTTCGTCGATCTGCTCGAGCACCGCGGCGAAATCCCGCACTACGCCGACCTCAGTGCCGCACAGAAGCGCGCGTTCGCCGACGAATGGGCCGCGCGCAGCGAAGAGGACCGCAAGGAGGGTGTGGACCGGTTGCACGCGACCGGCGCGCGCGCCTCGCGGCTCGTCGCCAAAGACGACGAGGAACTCAAGGGGCACCCCACGCTGAGCGAGTGGGAACAGAAGTGGCGGGCCGGAGTGTACCTCGCGCTCCGCGACCGCGTCAGCCGAGTCGCGGCCGACGCGTGGCTCGCACCGCCGGAGGCCGATTCCGCCGACCCGTACGCCAATCCGCAGTACGGCGTGCTGCCCCTCGTGGTGCGCGAGAGGAACCGGTGGACCGGCACGGTGGTGGGCAAATTCGCCGATCTCGCGGGTTGGACGTGGAAGCCGAGTTCGTTCCTCCCCACGAACGCGACGTACCTGACCGGGCTGTTCGTGCTCGCCTTCGGCTTGGCGCTCGCGCGCGGCGTGCTCGTGAACGCGAGCGCGTACCTCGCGGCGGCGGTCGCGCTCGGTGCGCTCACGCGGTTGCGGCGGGCGATCCACCAGCACACCGCGCGGCGCGGCACGCTGGCTATGCAGGCCGGCGGCGTGACCGAAGCGGCCGAGTTGCTCACGCGCCGCGCCGACGAAGTGGGGGCGGCCCTGCACGCGCGGTACCGGTCGGCGGTCGGCGCACCGGTGGCCGCGGTGCTGCTGCTCGCGCTCGTCGTGTCGATGAACTTCTGGCTCGCGGTGGCGTTCCTCGCGCTCGCGGGGCTGGTGTGGGTGGTGGGCGGACAGATCGCGGCGCACTTCCGCCGCGAAACGCGCCTCGGCGAGCGCCAAGCCGCCGCGTCCAACGCGCTGCTGGCCGAGAGCGTCGGCCTGTTCCGGCTCGTGAAGTGCTACCTGATGGACCGGTTCAACCAAGCGCGCGTGGAGCGGCAACTCGCCGAATCGGCGCGGGCGCACTGGCGCACGCTCCGCGGGGCCACCCTCGCCGGGCCGCTGCTGGGGTCCGTCGCGCTGCTCACGGAGGTGGCGCTGCTGTACCTCGGGGGGCGCGCGGTGCTGGCGGGCGGGTGTACCGTCGCGGGCCTGCTCACGCTGGCGACGGCGCTCGTCGCGCTGGCGCTGGCGCTGGCGGCGTACTTCGACCACTTGGCGAAGACGCGCGTCGGCGCGGCGGCGGCGGAGGCGATCTACGAATTCTTGGAGCGCAAGGGCGAACCGGCCGAGGCCGCGGACGCCGAGTACCTGCCGCCGCTGACCACGCGCATCGAGTTCCGCAACGTGTCGCTCACCGACACCGTCACCGGGCGCAAACTGCTCGACGAGGTGACGTTCGCGGTGCCCGCGGGCGCGCGGGTCGCGGTCGTCGGGCCGGACGCGGCCGAGCGCCGCGCGCTCGTGGCGCTCGTGCCCCGGTTGCTCGACCCGACGTCCGGCGAGGTGCGCGTCGAAGACAAGAACGTGCGCTGGGTGACGCACGAGTCGCTCCGCGCGCAAGTGGCGACGGTGTTTCTGGACGACCTCACGTTCACCGACACGGTGGCGAACAACATCAGTTGCGGGAGCCAAGAGTTCACGCTGCCGCAGGTGATCGAGGCCGCGAAACTGGCGCACGCGCACCAGTTCATCGAGCGCCTGCCGTACGGGTACGAGACGCTGATCGGCGGCCCCGGCGTGAGCCTCACGACCGGCCAGCGGTACCGGCTCGCGCTGGCGCGGGCGCTGCTCCGCGACCCGTCGATCCTCGTGATCGAAGAACCGGTCGGGCCGATCGACGACGACACGCTCGCGCTCTTGGACGACACGCTCGCGCGGTGCTCCGCCGGGCGCACCATCATCTTCCTCGCGCAGCGGCTCTCCACGTTGCGCCGCGCGGACCGCGTGTTCCTGCTCCGCAACGGCGCGCTCGCGGCCGTCGGCGCGCACGACGACCTGTGGCGCGGCAACGACCAGTACCGCCGGTTGCAGATGGTGGCCGACGGGACCGCCCACGAACACCCCGCCCTGAAAGTGAGCGAATGAAGTACACAGCCGAACTGGCCCACGCGCGCGCGGTCGCGCACCTCGCCAGCGAGTACCTGCGGCGCAAGTACGCGAGCTTCGCGGCCGTCGCCGACGCCCCGGTCACCATCAGCACGCACGCGGACAAAGGCTCGCAAGAGCTGATCCTCGGGTTCCTGCACGAGCGGTACCCGGGGCACGCGCTCTGTGCCGAAGAGAGCACCCCGGCGTTCGACGCCGTACCGAAGACCGGGCCGCGCGCGTGGGTGGTCGATCCCATCGACGGCACCCGCGGCTTCGCCAAGAAGACCGGGCAGTTCTCGGTGATGATCGCGCTGCTCGCGGACGGCGCGCCGGTGGTGGGGGTGGTGGCGGAACCGGCGCAGAACCGGTACACGTTCGCGGCGCTCGGCGGCGGCTGCTGGACCCACCTCGAAGGCGCGGACCCGGTCCGGTGCGCGGTCAGCGCGCGCGGGTTTGCCGACCTCGTGCTCGCCCAAAGCCCCGCGAAGACCGGGATGTCGCCGCGCCCGGTGCGCGCGCTCGCCCCGGTGCGCGTGCTCGAAACGTACTCCGGCGGCGTGAAACTCGCCGCGGTCGCCCGCGGCGACGCCGACGCCTACGCGAACGTGTACGAAACGTTCTGCGACTGGGACATCGCCGCCGGGCACCTGCTCGTGACCGAAGCGGGCGGCACCGTGACCGACCTCGCCGGCGCGCCGATCGTGTACCAAGGCGCGGAGTTCAAGCAAAAGCGCGGCCTGCTGGCGACCACCGGCCCGATTCACACCGAAGCGCTGGCGCGCCTCGCGGCGCACCCGTAGCGCGCCAAGGGTACACAGGGCTTCCGCCCTGTGCTACGTACGGCGACCCTGCTTCGCAGGGTGCCCAGACGGCTGACCGTTTTCCGCCCCGGTGGGGCCGGCTACCGTAGCACAGGGCGGAAGCCCTGTGCGCCCTTCGCGGTCACACCAACGGCCTCGCACCTAACATAACTCGCGTACCGCCCTGCCCTCCCCGGGGTTCGCCGTGAAGCTCGCGCGCTCGCTTCTGCTCGTCGCGCTCGCCGGGTGCGGTGCGCCGGCGGTTCCCGCGCCCGCCCCCGCGCCGGTCGCGGCACCGGACGACGGCGAACTTACCGGCCCGCCGCTGTTCGAAGACGCGACCGCGGCGAGCGGCATCGCGTTCGCCGCGCGCACCGGCGAAGCCGACGCCAACCACCTCAGCATCCTCGAATCGCTCGGCACCGGCGTCGGCCTCATCGACTACAACGGCGACGGACTCCTCGACGTGTACCTGCCCGGCGGCGGCGGGTACGCGGGCGCGGACAAGAAGCAGATCGTCGGCCACGCGGGGAAACTGTTCCGCAACAACGGGCAGTTCCGGTTCGAAGACGTGACGGCGCAGGTCGGCCTCGACACACTCGCGGGCGGCGCGCCGTGGTTCTACTCGCACGGCGTCGCGGTCGGCGACTACGACCGCGACGGGTTCCCGGACCTGCTCGTGACCGGGTGGCGCGCGGTCGCGCTGTTCCACAACGAACCGAACGGCACCGGCGGCCGCAAGTTCGTGGACGTGACCGCGAAAGCCGGACTCGGCACGGGCATCGCGTGGGCGACGAGCGCCGCGCTCGCGGACCTCGACGGCGACGGCTTCCCGGACCTGTACGTGTCGCAGTACGTGGATTGGAGTTGGGAGAAGAACCCGCCGTGCAACTACGACGGGAAAACGCCGGACGTCTGCCCGCCGCGGCACTTCAACGGCCTCACGCACAAGGTGTACTTGAACACCGGGAAGGGCGCGTTCGCCGACGCGAGCGCGGGCGCGGGCCTCGTTCCCGGCGGGCCGAGCGCGAGCAAGGGACTGGGCGTGCTCGTCTTCGACGCCGACGGCGACCGCAAACCGGACGTGTACGCGGCGAACGACACCGTCGACAACTTCTTCTACCTGAACGCGTCCGAGAAGGGCGCGATTCGGTTCCGCGAGCGCGGCCTCGAAACCGGCGTCGCGCGGGACGACCGCGGCAACCCGAACGGCAGCATGGGCGTCGCGGCGGGCGATCCGGCGCGCACCGGCCGCCCGGCGCTGTGGGTGACGAACTACGAGAACGAACTGCACGGCCTGTACCTGAACGAGTGCAAGCCCGGGCGCGCGGGCTTCAACTTCGCGACCACCACGAGCGGCATCGCGGCCGTCGGGCAGAAGTACGTCGGGTGGGGCACGGCGTTCCTCGACGCGGACCGCGACGGGCACGAAGACCTGTTCGTCGCGAACGGGCACGCGATCCGGTTCCCGACCGGCAAAGCGAGCAACCGCCCGCAGAAACCGCTGCTGCTGCTGAACCGCGGCGGCGCGAAGTACCGCGCCGCGAGCGCCCGCATCGGGGCGTACGCCGCGACACCGCGCGTCGCGCGCGGCGCGGCGTTCGGCGACCTCGACAACGACGGCCGCACCGACATCGTGATCGCGCACGCGAACGAACCGGTGGTCGTGCTGCGCGGCATCGGCAACCCGGACGCGCACTGGATCGGGGTGAAACTCGCCGACCGCACCGGGGCGTGCGTCGTGGGCGCGAAAGTGAAATGGGAATCGAAGGGCGGCACGCAAACGCGGTTCGCGGTCGCGGGCGGCTCGTTCGCGTCGAGCGGCGACCGCCGGCTGCTGTTCGGGTTGGGCGGCGACACGACCGGCACGCTCACCGTCACTTGGCCCGACGGCACGGAACAGGCGCTCGCGCACCTCGCAATCGACAAGTACCACGAACTCGCGCGCCCCGCGCGGAAGGAGCCGTGACGGTGAACCGCACCCGCCGCCGCGCGCCGATCGCCGCGTGCGCGCTCGCGGCCCTGATCGCCGGTGCGTGGTTCGCGCAGCGCGAGGTGCGTGTGCGTCTCGCGCGCGCGGCCGGTGAAGAAGCGCTCGCGGCCTACGACTTCCCGGCGTCTCGGGCGCACTTCGCGCGCGCGCTCGAACTGCGCCCGAGCGACCGCGCCGCGCTGCTGCTCGCGGCGCGGGCCGCGCGGCGCGCCGGCGACCTCGGCGCGGCCCGCGAGCACCTCGCGCGGGCGGAGCAACTGGCCGGCGGGCAGACCCCGGAGGGCAAACTCGAAGACGCACTGCGGCTCGCACAGCAGGGCGAGATCGGGCGCGACGCGCAGTACCTCGTCGCGCGCGCCGGCGCGGACGACCCGGACGCCGAACTGGTGCTCGAAGCGCTCGCGGTCGGGGCCGCGCACGCCTACTTGATCGAGCGGGCCGAGCACTGGGCGCGCCACCTGAGCGCGCGGTTCCCGAAGAACCCGGTGGGGCGGCTGATTCGCGCGCAGCTCGACGACGCACTCGGAAGGCGGGACAGCGCCGAAGCCCGCGCCCGCGAACTGCTCGCCGACTTCCCGAACAACCACCGCGCCCGCGAACTGCTCGCGGGGCTGCTGGTCCGCGCGCAACAGTTCGCCGCGGCCGCGACCGAATACGAAGCGCTTCGCGCCGCGCGGCCGAACGACCCGGCCGCGCTCCTCGGCCTCGCGCGGTGCCGCGACCGCGGCGGCAACCCGGACGAGGCCCGCGCGCTGCTCGCCGAACTCACCGCGACCGTTCCCGAATACGGCGACGGGTTGCTCGAGCGCGCCCGGTTCGCGCTGAAAGAGAACCGCGCCGCGGAAGCCGAAGCGCTGGCGCGCCGCGCGCTGGTACTGAACCCGAACGACCACGAAGTGCGGTACGCGCTCGGCCTGTGCTTGGAGCGCCTGAACCGCCCGGACGAGGCCCGCGAGCACTTCGCCGCCTTCAAGCGCATCGAGGCCGACATGAAGCGGCTGGACGAACTGCTGGGCGCGAGCGCGGCCCGGCCGAGCGACCCGGCCCTGCGGCGCGAGGCCGCGAGCGTGTGCCGCCGCAACGGGCAGGCGGCCGAAGCGCTGCGCTGGCTGCGCGGCGCGCTCGAGGTCGCACCGACCGACAAACTGACGCACGCCGCACTCGCCGACCTGTACGACGAACTCGGCGACGCGGCCCGTGCCGCAGCTCACCGCGCGCGCGCGCAGTAGCCGCGCCGTACCATATCCGCACGCCGCGCCCCACGGAGCACGAACCCGCGATGTCACTCGTTCTCGATTCGGTGAGCAAAGAGTACGCGACGCGCTCCGGCCCGCTCGCGGTGCTGCGCGGCGTCTCCCTTGCGCTCGAAGCCGGCACCGCCGCGGCCGTCACCGGGCCGTCCGGCAGCGGCAAAAGCACGCTGCTGCACATCCTCGGCACGCTCGACCGGCCGACGAGCGGAACCGTGAAGCTCGACGGCACCGACCCGTTCGCACTCGGCGAGCGCGACCTCGCGGCGTTCCGCAACGCTCGCGTCGGGTTCGTGTTCCAGGATCACCACCTGCTCCCGCAGTGCTCGGTGCTGGAAAACGTGCTGATTCCCACGCTCGTGAGCGCCGCCACCAAGCCCGCGGACACCGAAGCGTACGCGCGCGACCTGCTCGCGCGCGTCGGCCTCGGCGCGCGACTCGACCACCGGCCGGCGGAGCTTTCGGGCGGCGAGCGGCAGCGCGTCGCGGTCGCGCGCGCGCTCGTGCTGAAGCCGGCGCTCTTGCTCGCGGACGAACCGACCGGCAACCTCGACCGCACGAACGCGCAATCGGTCGGCGAGTTGCTGCTGAAGCTGCACGAGCAAGAGCGCAACGTACTGGTGGTCGTCACGCACAGCGCGGACCTCGCGAAGATGTTCCCGCGGCGGCTCGAAATGAACGACGGCACGCTGCACGCGGCGTGAAGTGCATGGCGAACCCCGCCCGCACGGGCGGCGGGTGCGCTCACAATCACGCGCACGGGACGTGAATCGCCCTCGCCCCGCGCCAGCGGGGAGAGGGCAGCGAGCGCAGCGAGCGGGTGAGGGGCGCTACACAACTACGGGGCCGCGCGAAGGATAAATCGCCTTGCCCCTTTCCGCGCGTCGCACCCCTCACCCGGCGGCGAAGCGCCGCCACCCTCTCCCCGCTGGCGCGGGGCGAGGGTAGGAAACCGCCCGCGACTCATTCCCCCCGCAACCACACTTGCGGGCGAGATTCGCCCAACACCCACTCCGAACTACACGATGCTCACGTTCACGAAGCTGGTGGCCCGGAGCGCGGCGTATCACGCGCGGGGCAACTTCGCGGTGCTGCTCGGCGTCGCGGTCGGGTCGGCGGTGCTCACCGGGGCGCTGCTCGTCGGCGATTCGCTGCGCGGCAGCCTCCGCGCGCGCGCCGAACGTCAGTTGGGCGGGATAGACGCCGCGGCGCTGCTCCCGCGGCCGTTGCGCGCGGAACTCGCCGACGCGCTTCCCAACACAAAACCCGTGCTGCTGGTGCCCGGTTCGCTGCAAGCCGCCGGTTCACCGGCCACCGCGGCGCGCCTTGGGCGCGTCACCGTTCTCGGCGTCGACGACCGCTTCGCGCCAGCCGGAGTGAAAGCCGATTGGAACGGGAACGAGAACGGGAAGCAAATCGTACTCTCGGCGCGCGTTGCGGAAAGGCTCGGCGCGAAAGCGGGTGATCGCGTGCGGCTCGGTGTGGAGAAGTTCGGCGACCTGCCGCGCTCGTCGTCGCTCGCGGAGCGCGACACCGACAGTTCCACCGCGACCGAGGATTTCGAGGTCGTCGCGGTGCTGCCCGCGGACGCGGCCGAAGGCGACTTCAACCTGTCGCCGAACCCGGCCGCGCCGCTGAACGTGTTCGTGCCGCTGCGCGCGCTCGCGCGCCTTGCAACCGGTCGGCCGAACGCGGTCTGCACCGCGCTGCTCGCGACCGGCACGAGCGCCGACGAACTGAACGCGACGCTGCGCGCGAAACTGAAGGCCGAAGACTACGGCGTCAAGTTCCGCGACATCGACCGCAAGCAGGGGCGCGGCGGGTACGTCAGCGTCGAAGCGACCGAACTCGTGTTCCCGCCGCGCACGGTCGAAGGCATCGAAGCCGCGGCGCGCGCGCTGAGCGTGCGTGCGGAACCGACGGTCGTGTACGTCGCGGACACGCTCGCCGCGGGCAGCAAAGAGATTCCGTTCCCCATCGTCGCGGGGTTGAACACGCTGGCAGAGTCGCCGCTCAGCCCGATCGAACTCGCGCCGCAACCGGCCCCGATCGGCCCGAGGGAACTCCGCGACGACGAAGTGGATTTGCTCGAATGGCCCGGTTCGGAGCTGAACGGGTTGCAACCCGGCACCAAGATTCGGCTCGTCTATTTCGACCCCGAAATCGAGGGCGAAGGGCTGAAGCGCGATGCGCAACTCACGCTCCGCGGGTACGTCCCGTTCAAAGGCGCGGCGCGCGACAAAGACCTCACGCCGGAGATTCCCGGCGTCACCGATCCGCGCGCAGAATTGCGCAACTGGAACCGCCCGCCGGTGCTGCCGAAGGCCGAAATTGAGCGCCGCGTGCCGGAGAAGCCGAAAGCGCACCCGCGCGGCACGTTCTTCACGCAGCACAAAGCCGTGCCGATGGCGTACCTGAACACCGCGACCGCCCGCAAGTTGTTCAAGAGTCGCTACGGCACAGATACATCCGTGCGCGTCGCGCCCGCCGACGGCGAAGCACTCGACAAGCTCATCGAGCGGTTGCAAGCGGAACTGCCCAAGCACCTCGACCCGAAGGCCGCGGGCCTCGCGTTCGACCCGATCCGCGAGCGCCTCTTCACCGCGAGCAAAGGCGGAACCGACTTCGGCGGGCTGTTCCTCGGGTTCAGCCTGTTCCTCATCGTCGCGGCGCTGATGCTGGTGGGCCTCATGTTCCGGCTCGCGCTCGAGCGCCGGGCGAAGCAAATCGGCCTCTTACTCGCCACCGGGTATTCGGTGCGGGCGGTGCGGCGCATGCTGCTCGCGGAAGGGTTGGCGGTCGCTGTGATCGGCGCGCTCATCGGCTTGGCCGCGGGCGTCGCGTACAACCGGTTGCTGCTCGGCGTGCTTCTCGACTTGTGGCCGGATTCGGAAGTGCGAACGTACCTGAAGCCGCACGCGAGCGCGCTCACGTTCGCGCTCGGCTTCGGCCTCACGCTGGTCATGTCGCTCGTCGCGCTGTGGTTCAGTGTGCGCGGGCTGGTGAAGGTGCCGCCCCCTGCCCTTCTGCGCGGCGAAACGACGATTCCCGGCACCGCGGCGCAAGGCAGCTCGCGCCGGTTGCGCGTGTTCGCTCCTCTCGCATTGATTGGCGGCGCGGCGAGCATCGGCGCGGGGGGCGGGATCGACAACCCGGACTTCCGCGCGATGTCGTTCTTCGGCGGCGGCGCGCTGCTGCTCACGGCGGCGCTGTGCTTCGCGCGCATCTGGATGACCCGCACGCGACACGGCGTCACGAACGGCCGCGGGGCTTCGGCGCTGGCGCAACTCGGCGCGCGCAACGCGGCGCGCAACCCCGGGCGCAGTCTGCTGACCGCTTCGCTCATCGCGAGCGCCGCGTTTCTGCTGGTTGCGGTGGAGAGCTTCCGCCGCCAACCGGACAAAGAGTTCCTGAACGTAAGCGGCGGGAGCGGCGGCTTCAACCTGCTCGCGGAAAGTAGCTCGCCGCTGTTCCAACCGTTCGACGCGGGCCTCGGGCGCGCCGACTTGGAGAAGCAACTGCGGAAGGCGTTCGCGCCGCCGGCCGACGGCGAAGTGCCCGAAACGCCGGAGTTCCAGAAGGCGAAAGCGGACCTGAGCGCGAACCTCGAAGCCGCGTTCGCACTGCGGCTGCGCGGCGGCGACGACGCGAGTTGCGCGAACCTGTTCCAAGCGTCGCGCCCGCGGGTGCTCGGCGTGCCGCAAGCGCTGATCGAGCGCGGCGGCTTCAAGTTCTACATGACCGCCGCGAAGTCGCCCGAAGAGAAGGCGAATCCGTGGCTGCTGCTGACGAAGCGCGACGGCGACGCGATCCCGGTGTTCTGCGAACAGAACACGGCCCAATGGATGCTCAAGAAGGGCATCGGCGACGACTACACGTTGCCCGGCGACGACGGCCGCGACGTGACGTTCCGCATCGTCGGCACGCTGGTCGATAGCCCATTCCAAAGCGAGCTGATTTGTAGCGAAGCGGACTTCACGCAGACGTTCCCGAAGCAAGCCGGGTTCCGCGCGTTCCTCGTGCGCACGAAGCCCGGCACCGAAGCCGACGGCGCGCGACTGCTCGAAATCGGGTTCCGCGCGAGCGGGTTCGCCGCCACGCCGACCCGCGACAAAGTCGCGTCTTACCAAGCAGTCATCGGCGCGTACCTCTCGACGTTCCAACTGCTCGGCGGGTTCGGGTTGCTGCTCGGCGTGCTCGGCCTCGCGGTGGTGATTCTGCGCGGCGTGTGGGAGCGGCTCGGCGAGTTGGCGCTCATGCGGGCGATGGGCTACCGCGCGCGCGCGCTACAGGTCATCGTGCTGATCGAAAACGCGCTGCTGCTCGCGGTCGGTGTGGGAAGCGGCGTACTGTGTGCGGCGGTGTCGGTCGCCCCGCACGTCGCGAGCGGGGCCGAGGTGCCGTTCGCGCGGCTCGCGGCGCTGTTGGGGTTGGTGCTCGCGGCCGGGTTCGTGGTGGCGTTCGCCGCGACAGCGGGTATCCTGCGGGTTCCCGTGATCCCCGCACTGCGCCGCGAGTAGTGAGAGTAGTAGGCACGCTCCGCGTGCCGTCGCTGACGAGTTATCTCGGCTGTACGAAGTGCGTGTAACTGACGCGGCCCGAACACACGGCACGCGGAGCGTGCCTACTACCGTGAGAGCATCCCATGATTCGGCTCGGCATGCTCGATTTCGACACGTCGCACTGTGTCGAGTTCACGAAGCGCCTGAACCACATCGGCGACGACAAAGAGCAGTTCGTCGAAGGCGCGCAGGTGGTACTCGGGTGCCCCGGCACGTCCAAGCTCTCGCCGGAGCGCGTCGCCGGGTTCACCGAGACCATGAAGAAGTACGGCGTGAAATTGGTCGAAAAGCCCGACGACATGATCGGCAAAGTGGACGCGATGCTGATCGAAGCCGTAGACGGGACCGTTCACCTCGAGCGCGCGAAACCGTTCCTCGAAGCCGGGATCGCGTGCTTCATCGACAAGCCGTTCGCGTGCTCGGTCGCCGACGCGAAGGCGCTCGCGGAACTGTCCGCGAAGAAGAAGCTCCCGCTGTTCTCGTCGTCGTCGCTGCGGTTCGCACCGGAAGTAGTCGAGTACCTCGCGACACCGAAACTCGGCAAGATCGCCGGGTGCGTCACCTACGGCCCGGCGTCGCTGTCGCCGATCCCGGAGCGCAACGCGGGCCTGTTCCACTACGGCATTCACGCGGTCGAAATGCTGTACGCGCTGATGGGGCCGGGGTGCAAGCGCGTCACGAACGTGCTCGAAAAGGGCGCGGAAGTGGTAACGGGCGTGTGGGCCGACGGGCGCGTCGCGACGGTTCGCGGCACGCGCGCGCCGAGTAGCGGCTTCGGGTTCACCGCGTTCGCGGAGAGCGGCGTGAAGGCGGTGAGCGTGGGCACGAAGTTCATCTACCGCGAACTGCTCAAGCGCATCGTGGAGACGTTCAAGACCGGCAAGCCGCCGCTGCCGATCGAGGAAACGATCGAGATCGTCGCGTTCATGGAAGCGGCGAACAAGAGCGGCGCGAACCACGGCGCGGGCGAGACGGTGAAGGTGTAGGGGCGCTTTCGCGCCGCGAAGGTCGCACAGGGCTTCCGCCCTGTGCTGCGATAGCCGGCCCCTACGGGGCGGAAAACCGTTGGTTGCTCTACTGTCTGAGCACCCTGCGAAGCGGGGTCGCCTTACGTAGCACAGGGCGGAAGCCCTGTGCGACCTCCGCGGACGACCGGAACGCGAAATCCCTCGGTTGCCTCTTCGTTGCCCGGCGCGCGCGAATCCGTTATCCTCATGTCGTACCCCGGTCGGCCGCCGGAGACGACACTATGTCCGATACCGAACACGAAACCGCGCTCCAACAAGCCGCCGACTGGCTGCGGCTCGCGGAGCGCGTGTGCGTTCTCACCGGGGCCGGGGTTTCGGCCGAGAGCGGCGTGCCCACGTTCCGCGCGTCGGACGGCCTGTGGGAAGGCCACCGCATCGAAGAAGTCGCGACGCCGGAAGGGTGGGCGCGGAACCCCAAGTTGGTCTGGCAGTTCTACGGGGCTCGGCGCGCGAACGTCGCGCTCGTGAAGCCCAACCCCGGTCACTTCGCGCTCGTCGAACTCGAAAAGCGCTTCGGCGACAAGTTCACGCTCGTCACGCAAAACGTAGACGGCCTGCACTCCGTCGCGGGCAGCAAGAACGTGCTGGAGATTCACGGCTCGTTGCGGCACACCCGCTGCACGGTCTGCGGCGCGGTGGCGAACCGCGCACTCGAACCGCTCGGCGACGCGCCGGAGTGCCCGCAGTGCCGCGGCGCGCTGCGCCCGCACATCGTGTGGTTCGGCGAAGGGCTGGACGACGACATTTGGATGGCCGCGATGGAGGCCGCCGACGCGTGCGACGTGTTCCTCGTCGTCGGCACCTCCGCGGTCGTTCACCCGGCGGCGTCGCTCGTCCCGATCAGCAAGCGGCGCTCGAAAGCGGTGCCCGCGAAGGTGATCGAGGTGAACCTGACGCGCACCGAGGCGAGCGCGCACGCGGACGTCGGCCTGTACGGGCCGAGCGGCGAAGTGCTCCCGCAGTTGTTGGCACGATCGAACCCGTAGCGAGGCGAAATGACGGCGCAACGGTTGGACGGGAAAGCACTGGCGACCACGGTGCGCGGCGAGATCGCGGCGCGCGCGGCCGCGCGCGCCCAACGGGGGAAGCGCCCGGCGTGCCTCGCGGCGGTGATCGTGGGCGACGACCCGGCGAGCCACACCTACGTGCGCAACAAGCACAAGGCGTGCGCCGACAGCGGCCTCGCGTCGGCGGTCCACGCGCTGCCCGCGTCCACTTCCCAAGACGAACTGTTGGCGGTGGTGGCGCGGCTGAACGCGGACCCGGCGGTTCACGGCATCCTCGTTCAACTGCCGCTCCCCAAACACATCGACGACGCGGCCGTCATCCGCGCGATTCGCCCGGACAAAGACGTGGACTGTTTCCACCCGGAAAACGTCGGGCTTCTCGCCACCGGGTTCCCGCGGTATTACCCCTGCACGCCGCACGGCGTCGTGCTGCTGCTCCAGCGCAACGGCATCGAAACGGCGGGGCGCGAGGTGGTGATCGTGGGGCGCAGCAACATCGTGGGCAAGCCGCTCGCGCTGATGCTCGCGCAGAAGCCGACGCGGGCGAACCCGGCCGCCGGCGACGCGACCGTCACCGTCGCCCACACGCGCACCGTGAACTTGGTCGCGGTGTGCCGCCGCGCCGACGTGCTGATCGCCGCCGCCGGGCGCGCCGCCGTGATTACGCCGGACATGGTGCGCACGGGCGCGGCCGTGGTGGACGTGGGCACGAACAGCGTGAACGGAAAGCTGGTGGGCGACGTACACCCGGACGTCGCGCAAGTGGCCGGGTGGCTCTCGCCCGTGCCCGGTGGCGTCGGCCCGATGACGATTACAATGCTCCTGCACAACACGCTCGCCGCGGCCGAACACGTCGACGGCTGACGGCGGTTCCACCGAGCGAAACGGAAGGGCGACACGCGCGATGAACCTGAACCTCACGCTCGCCACGCGGGTCGGGCTGAACATTTGCGCCGTCTTCGGCATCACGGCCGCGCTCTACATGGGCGGCAGCATTTTCATCCCGCTCGTGTTCTCCATTCTGCTCGCCTCGGTGCTGTTCCCGTTCGCCAAGAAGCTGCACGAGCGCCTGCTGCTGCCGTGGTTCTTCTCGTGCCTCTCGGCGCTCATGGTCGTGGTGGTGCTCACGCTGGTCGTGATCGGCGCGTTCGCGTGGGCCATCCCGAAGACGATCGTGGGGCTGCCGCAGACCGAAGACGAGTGGGTGAAGCAGTACAACAAGATTCAGATCAACCTGAGCACCATCTTCCCGATTCGCGACAACGACGAGTTCTTCGGCCGGTGGAACCCGGAGAAGAACAAGGACCTGCCGAAGGAGCAACACCAGCCGCCGCCCCGCGCAGTCTCCATCATCAAGTCCCAGTTCACCGACGAGAAGACGTCGGGCGGCGTGCGGGGGCTGCTCGCGTCCGGGCTCGATCACCTGTGGCAGGCGATCCTCATCATGTTCATCACGCTGTTCCTCATCTACGAGGGGCAGATGCTCGCGGACAAAGTGAAGCGCATCTTCGGCCCGTCGCTCGAGACGCGCGGGCGGGTCACGTACGCGCTCGCGGAGATGGCCGAAGCGATCCGCACGTATTTGGTGTGGCGCACGATCGTGAACTTGGGGCTGGCGCTCGTTCTCGGCGCGGTGTACCAGTGGGCCGGGTTGCAGCACTGGTACCTCTGGGCGCTGCTCGTCGCGATCCTGAGCTACGTCCCGTACGTCGGCACCATCGCGGCCGGCATCCCGCCGTTCTTGGACGGGCTGCTGTTCGTGGACCCGTTCACCGCGTTCTGGATCGGCATCTTCTACATCTTCGTCGTCACGTTCGAGGGCTACATCATCGTGCCGTGGGTGATGGGCCGCAGCATGGACCTGAACGCGACGACCGTTCTGCTCGCGTGCCTGTACTGGCACCAAGTGTGGGGCATCTCCGGGCTGTTCCTCGCGATGCCGCTCATGGCCGCGCTGAAGGCGATTTGCATGCAGGTGCAGGGCTGGCAGGGGTGGGGCCACCTGATGGGGTCCGGGCCGGCGGTGGAGCTACAGATCGACAGCCCGGAAGTGGAGAAGGCGCGGCTCGAACAGATCGAGCGCGGGGCCGCAACGAACGACCAGACGGTGCGCATGGACGCGCCGCAGAAAGGGGCCGCCCAGCCGGGCGACTCGAAAAGTTACGAGTGATCCGCCGCACGACGTGCTGTGGGCGCTCGGCGTTCTCGGCAAGATCGTGTGGAACCTGCTCGGCGACGCCCTCTCGCGCGACCGCAAGGCGCGCCAGAAGCGCCGCAAAGAAGAAGAGGAACGTGAAGAATAGTGGCGCGCCCTTGATCGCGGTTCTATCCGCGAAGCGCCCCTCACCCGGCCTCGAAGACTCGGCCACCCTCTCCCCGCTAAAGCGGGGCGAGGGGTTTGGCGCGCCGGTTCACTGTGAAGCCTCAACGCGCGTGAAGCGAAAACGAAGCGCGGCGCACAACGCCCTCTCCCCGCTTTAGCGGGGAGAGGGTGGCCGAGTCTTCGAGGCCGGGTGAGGGGCGAAACACAAGCACAACCCGAGTTCGAGTTATTCGAGAGTGGAAGCGCTTCGCGCTCACTGCCCCTTCAAGCGGCGGATCGCGGCTTCGGCGTCGTGGTACAGCGGGTGCTGGCTGAACGCCGTTACCGCGTTGTAGAACCGCAGCGCGTTCGCGGTGTCGTTCAGGGCTTCGTAGCAGCGGGCGATGTGGTACAGCGTGTCGGCCCCGCTCTTGTGGTAGTTCTTGTAGTCCGAGTACGCCTTCAGCGCGAGGTCCGGCCGGTTCAGTTCCTCAAGGTACAACTGCCCCAGCAACCGCGTCGTGTTGTACCACGCTTCCTCTTCGTCGCCCGACCCCTTCTCGGACTCGCGCACGTCCTCCATCAGTGACAGCCCGGTGTCGCGGTCGCCGCGGCGCAGGTGGCACCGCGCTTCGACCAGCCGCACGCGGTTGCTCTTCGGTTCGATCACCTTCGCCAACTGAACGAGGTGCGTGGCCCAGTCGAGCAGGTCCGCGTCGGCCTCCTTCGCGTTCAGCACGCCCATCGCCTTCTTCACGCAGTACCCCACGTCGAACCACGCGCCGATCCCGGCGCGGGCGCGCTCGAGCCGCTCGATGGGCACCGAGTAGTAGTAACTGTCGCGCTTGCTGATGAGGTCCGCGTCGGTCGAATCGTACTGCAGCGCCGCGGAGCAGTTGATGAGCGCGTTCAGCGGGTCGCGCTGCTTCGCGTACAGTTCCGCGATCTTGCGGTACGATTCCAGCACCGCACCGCCGCCGCTGTCGCGGTACAGTTGCAGGTCCGCGATGGCCGCTTCGTAGTACGGTTTCGCTTGCGCGTCGAGCCGCGCGCGCGTCTCGGCGTCGCCGCGCGAATCGGCGGCGTCCGCTTCCGCCTTGATCGGGTCGCCCTCCTTCTCCGCGATCGTCGCGAGCTTTTGCAGCGATTTCAGGAAGACGTCTTTCTGCTCTTTGTCGAGGTTCGAGGGGCCGAAATCGACGCCGGCGCGGCGCACCAGTTCGAGGTAGCCGCGGGCCGATGTGGCGTCGCCGCGCTTCTCGGTCACGTCCGCGAGCTTGCGGAAGATGGCCGGGGCGCGCGCCGGCAGCCCGCGGCCCGCCATGCGCAGGTACGCCAAGCCGCGCTCGCGGCGATCCGGGTCGTTGTCGTCGGCGAGCGAGTACCCGAGTTGCTCCACGTAGTCGTAGTTGAACTCGGTGGGTTGTGCGACCGCGGCCGCCGCGACGTATTCGCCCTCGTTCAGTTGGCTGTAGAGGAACGTGCGGTACTCCTTCGCGGTCGCGTTGTTCGGCTCGGCGGCGAGTTTGCGTTCGACCGCGGCAATCGCTTCGATGCGCCGCCCGGGCTTGTTGAACTCCGGCCACCCGAGCTTTTCGACCAGCGACTTCGGGCCGTCCAGCGCGAGTGTCATCGCGTCGAAGTACACCGCGCGGCGCACGCCCGCGTGGTAGCCCGGCGTTTCGGGGTTCAGCAGGCGCGACAGCGTTTCGGCCGCGCCGTCGTAGTCCTTCGCGTGTAGCTGCGACACCGCCCGCAGGTAATCGACGCGCGCGAGGTACGCCGGCTTCTTGGTTTCCACGAGCGACAGGAACTTCTCGGCTTCGGCGCGCGCGGTCGCCGTGGGCGGCGACATCAGCAGCGCCGTCGCGCGGTCCAAGCACAGCGAGAAATCGAGTGCGTCCACGAGGTCCGGGTCGCGGTCCAATTGCGAGGGCGTGAGGTTGTTGTGCAGGCGCAGCAAACCGGCGCGGGCGAGGTCGCTGTTCGGGTTCAGTTCGAGCGCGCGGCGGAAGAAGCGCATGGCGAGCGCGAGCCGGCCGAGGTTCATGTAACTGAACCCGCGCAGGATGTGCTTGAACACCCGCAGCGGCGGGAGCCAGAACGACGCGTACACGAAGTACAGCGTGACCGGGATGAGGAACGGCCCGGCCCCGCTCAGCCCGGTGCCGAAGTTCATCAGGAACAGCGCCACGCCGAGCGTCGCGCACACGGTCATGATTTCGACTTCCGACTCTTCGGACTCGCCGGAGAACGTGAGCAGATAGAAGAACGGCAGGCCGAGCAGCAGGTACAACCCGAGGTTGAACCGCTTGTCTTTGTCTTCGACCGGGAAGAACGGCACCGTGGCGTCCGCGTCGTTCGGGTCCGGCACTTCGATGCGCAGCAGGTATTCGGACGCGATGTACACGAGGCCCGCGGCGACGGCGAGGCCGAGCCAGAACCGCGTCGGCCCGGCCTCCATCTGCCGCATCCGGTACAAGCCCAAGCCGAGGATCGCGCCGCCGACCGCGCAGTAGTTGAGCCACGCGTTGATGGGCGGCTCGTGCTTCACGATGCGCCACAGCCGGTCGGCGTCGCCGAACGCGTCGCCGATGGCGCGCACGAGCGGTTCGCCGTAGGGTTGCCCGGTGAACACGCCCGCGGTGAGGCCGAGCATGATGCCCGCGTAGATGAACCCCGGGCTTTCGAGCAGCACGAGGATCGGGAACGCTTTCCAGTTGTGCCACGGCTTCGCGCCGCGCGCCATCAGCCGCCCGGTGCCGAGCAGTAAGGCGACGAGGAGGCCGAGGCCGGTCCAGCCGAGTACCCACGCAATGTCGATCCACGCGTCGCCGCGGGTCGCGGGTACTTGGAGGGCGAAGAACGCCCACAGGCCGAGGAACAGGCCTTTGAGAACGTACTCGTTGCGGTGCCAAGTGGTCATGGCTGTTGCGCACCCGGTGATGTGTGCGATTGTGTCCCGCCGGGTCGCCGGAAGGTCGGCGCGGGACCGGAGCGGTTACCCCGGCGGCGCGAACCCGGAAGGTCGGGCGCGCCCAGTACCGGGACCGTGGAAGGCTACAGAGAGAATAGGGAACCGCGCCGCGCAGAGGAAGGGCCGCGCCTCTCACTTCGCCTTCAGGTACGCGCTCAGCGTCGCCACGTTGCGCGCGAAGACGTCGCTGGAGATGTACTTGAAGCCCTCCGCGAACTTCGGTTGGCCCACCAACTGCTCGCCCGCGTACACGCTCACCCACCGGCCCTCGGCGTCGAGTTCCGCGACGATCCGCTTTACGTCGGCTTCGAGTTGCTTCGCGGTGCGCGGTTTCACTTCGATCGGTTTGCCGGCTTTTGCGGCTTCGTAGTCGCGCGCGATCTCTTTGAAGCCGGCGGGTTGCTTCCAGCCGTAGTGCGCCGGGGCGGCGCTGTCGTCGTAGGTGAGTTCGTAGCGGGCGTTCATGTAGAGCGGCTTGTTCGTCTTCAGCTCGTAGAAGCGGGCGACGCGGCCGTCCGGTAGCAGGTTCTTCTCGAAGTACGCGAGCGCCTTGGGGATCGGTTCCAGATACTTCGTGTCGCCGGTCACGTGCGCGACGCGAATCAGCGTGCGCATCGCGTCTTGCGATTCCCACCCGGTGATCGCGGGCGGCTCGAACTTGCGCGCCCACATCGGTTCCATCTTCTGCGTGTACTGCTGACACCACCCCGGTTGCGGGTCCGGCATCTGCGCGAGAATCAGAAAGTCGCCGAGCTTCGCAATCGCGGCCTTGTACTTCGCGTCCTTGTACGTTTCGTGCGCGGCGACGAGCACGTCGCACACGCTCCCCGCGAGGCCGTCGTTGAGCGTCGGGTAGTCCCAATAGTTCTTCACGCGGCCTTCGGTCTTCCAGTCGTACTCCGGGAACGCGGCTTTCCGCGGCGCGAAATCTTCGACCGCTTTCGTCCACACTTGCGGGAAGCCGCCGTTGCGGAACTGCGCCTGTAACAGTTTGTCCAACCCGTAGCCGGCGGCTTCGTGGATCGCTTCGGGCTTGAAGTCTAGCGCTTTGTCCGCGCGCATGAGCATCATGAGGAGCGCGGCTTGCGTTTGGCCGTCGTCGAGGGACGACGCGTTCCAGTTGCCGCCCTTCCCGTTCCGGTACTTCCCGACGCGCTTCGCCGGGCCGAAGTGGATCGTCTGCGTCCACCCGCCGGAATGGAGCTGCCCGTACACGAGCGCGTTCGCGGTGTCGGTGGCGGCGTCACGGTAGAACGCGTCGCCGGTCGCGTCGAACGCGTCAAGATACGCCATCCCGACGGTCGGCGTGCCCGGCGGCTGCACGAACAGCGTGTCCGCGTCGGCCGCGCCTTCGCCCCACCGCTGCTTCAGGTCCGGGGTGTAGTAGTAGACGTACCCGCCGTGCGCCGCGACCTTCATACGGTAGAACGTCGCGGCACGCTTGAGCGCCTTCTGGGCCCGTTCGCGCAAGTCCGGTTCGTCGGCGCGAAGCTGCGGAGCGAGCGCGAAGGCGACGAGCGCTAAGAGCGTGCGAAGCATGTGCGGATACCGGGGCGTTAGGGTTTGTAGATAACGATGCGGGCGTCGCGCACGCTCGTGAGGCCGCTGGCGAGTTTGCGCAGCAGGTGCCGCACCATCGTGTCGAGACACACTTCGCGCGACAGCATCCCGGTGCCGGTGCCGAGTAGCGGGAACGCGATCGAGTGCACGTCCAACGTGTCCGCGTGGTACAGGCAACTGTCGAGCAGTTCGTGAATGATGTCGCGACTCGGCAGCAGCCGGTTCTTCAGCGAGATGGTCACGGCGTGGAACACGAACCGCGCCGGGAGGGTGCCGGCGGGCGTGACGACGGCGCGCCCGTGCCGCACCGGGGCGAGGCGCTGCGCGGCCTCCGCGTAGCCCGGCCCGGCGGCGCGGCACAGCGCGCCCGCGACGCCCGCGTACAACTGCGGCAACCGCCCGGACGCGGCTTGTGCTGCGAAGCTCACCGCGCCGCCCATCGATAGATATTCGTCGTCCGAACTCACGAGGGCATCGACGCGCGTCTCGGCGAGGTTCCCGAACCCGACGGACAGCACGCGCCCGCCGGGCAGATCGTAGCGGTCCGGTTCCGGCAACTGCGCGCCGGCGAGGTACAGCGCGCGGCGCTCGCGGTAGTGGTAGAGGTGCCGGCGCACTTCCGACGTGTCGGCGTCCGCGGCCCACGGGTCGGCCGCGCCCGCGCCGGCCGCGGGCGCGAGCCGCGCGACCACTTCGCGGAACGACTGAAACCGTTCGGTCGGGTTCTTCGCCATGCACCGCTCCAAGCACGCGGCGACGCGCGGCGAAAGGCTCGGGTTGTGTGCGATCGGCGACACGAGCGGTTCGGTCTTGTGCTTGAACAGAATCGAGAAGTGGCTCGGCCCTTCGAACGGCGTGCGCCCGGTGAGGACGCGGTAGAAGGTGGCCCCGAAGCTGTACACGTCGCTCCGCGTGTCCGCGGCGCGCGGGTCTTCGGCCTGTTCGGGGGCCATGTAGTGCGGCGTGCCCATGAGCGCGCCGCTCGCGGTCAGGTCGTGGTGTTCCGTCACGGCGAGGCCGAAGTCCGCGACGCGCGCGCGCCCGGCTTCGTCGATGAGCACGTTCGAGGGTTTGAGGTCGCGGTGGATCACGCCGCGCTCGGCCGCGGCCTGCATGCCGGCGCACACGTCGCACATCCAGCGCACCGCGTCGGCCTCCGGCACCGGGGGCGCGTCGGGCTTCGCGCGGTCCGCGAGCGTGCCGCCGCTCACCCACTGCATCGCCAGCAGCACGCGCCCGTCCGGCAGTTCGTCGAAGTCGTACACGCGCACGACGTGCGGGTGGTCGATGGCCGCGGCGAGTTGCCCCTCGCGCACGAACCGCTGCCGGTCGCCGCCGGGGTTGCACACCTTCACCGCGACCGTGTGGCCCAGCTTCGCGTGCCGCGCCTTGTACACCGCACCCATGCCGCCGCGGCCCACTTCTTCGAGCAGTTCGTAGCGCCCCGCGAGCGCGGACCGCACGCCGGAAAGCGAACTCGGCGCGGCGCTCGCATCGACCGTGTCTTTGTCCGACATTTGGGCGGCCCCCGACGGAGCGCGGCGCGCGCTCGCACGCCGACATCTTCGCGCGAACCGCGCGCCGCGTCAACTTTCGAGCGCGAACACCACTTGCGGTTTCAGCGCGCCGCGCTCGGCGCGGCCGATGCCCACGAGCGCGCCGGTTTCGTCCGCGAGCGCGACTTCGCCCGGCGGCACGTCGCGCGCGAGGCGCTGGCCCTGACGCAACCGGCGCACTTCGTCCGCAGTCACGCGCACGCACGGCATCCCCGCGAGCGCGTCCGCCATCGGGCGCAACTTCAGTTCGGTCGGCGGCGCGTCCACGCCGATGCCCTGCTCCGCCGCGAACGGCCCGACGCGCGTGCGCCGCAGCGTTTGCACCAACCCGCCCACACCGAGCGCCGCGCCGAGGTCGCGGGCGATGGAGCGAATGTAGGTGCCCTTCCCGCAGTCCACTTCGACATCCAGAAACGGCCATTCGTAAGTGAGAACGCGAATCGCTTCGATGCGCACCGGGCGCGGGGCGAGTTTCACATCTGCACCCTTGCGCGCGAGGTCGTGTGCGCGCTTGCCGTCCACCTTCAGCGCGCTCACCGACGGCGGGAGTTGCTCGATCGCGCCCACGAAGCGCGCGAGCGCGGCGTCAATCGTTTCGCGCGAAACGGGCTGCGCGTTCGTTTCGGTGATGTCGCCGTCGGCGTCGTCGCTGGTGCTCGCCGCGCCCAAGCGGAACCGCGACGCGTAACTCTTGCCCATCGCCTGAACGTAGTCCGCGAGGCGCGTCGCCGCGCCGATGCACACCACAAGTACGCCGGTGGCGAGCGGGTCGAGCGTGCCCGTGTGGCCGATCTTCGTGCCGCGCGGGAACCACCGCTGTACGCGGTTCACGGCGTCGCGCGAGGTGATGCCGCCGGGTTTGTCGATTACGAGAAGACCGTTCACTGTCTCTTTCCTTCGCACGAATCGTCCGCACAATTCCCACGCGACGAACGGACACCGCGACCCGCGCCGAGGTTCCCGATGCCCGCCGGTACATGCGTGATTTACAACCCCGCCGCCGGGCGCGGAAGGGCCGAACGTGCGCTCCGCGAACTTCCCCCCGCGCTCGCCGCGGGCGTGGAGTTGCGCGCCACGGCGCACCCCGGGCACGCGGTCGAGCTGGCGCGCGCCGCGTGCGCCGAGGGCTTCGCCAAAGTGGTCGCGGCCGGCGGCGACGGTACCGCGCACGAGGTGGCAAACGGCATTCTTCAGAGCGGCCGAACCGACGCGGTGTTCGGCGTGTGGCCGGTCGGCTCCGCGAACGACCTCGCGTTCACGCTCGGAACCGACGTGTGGTGGGCGCGCCGCGCCGAAGCGCTCCCGACGGAAGTTATGGCGATCGACGTCGGCCGCGTGACGGCCCCGAACCGCGAGCGGTACTTCGTGAACTGCTTCGGCGTCGGCTTCAACGGAATGGTCACAGTCGAAGCGGTGAAGACGAAGTGGCTTCGCGGGCTGCCGCTGTACGCGTGGGCGTTCCTGAAGGCGCTCGTGAAGCACTTCGACACGCCGCGCATGACGATCTCGTTCGACGATGTCGAAGTGACGGTGCCGACGCTCTCGCTGTCGGTGTTCAACGCGCAGCGCGAGGGCAACTTCCCGCTGCGGCCCAACGCGAAGCTCGACGATGGGCAGTTCGACTACCTGCACGTTGCGAAAGTGACCCGACTTCACCTGTTGCGGTTCCTACCCGCGATGGCGCGGGGGGCGCTCCCGGAAAACCACCGGTTGCTAAAGCTCGGCCGCGCCGAGCGCTTCGCGGTGCGCGCCGAGGTCCCACTGTGCGTTCACGCCGACGGCGAACTCGTGTGCGCGCCGCAAGACTGCGTGCGCGAAGTGGCGGTGGAGTTGGTGCCGCGCCGGCTGCTGGTGGAGGTGTTCCCGCCGGCGCAGTACGGCGCACGCGGCTAATACCTTTGTTTGCCCACGCGCGATTCGAATTGTTCAACTCCCTCGCTTACGCGTCGGGCTACCAAAAGAGACCTTGTAGCCCGACGCGTAAGCGAGGGTCTTTGCGCTTACGGCTTCCGCACGGCACCGGTCTTGGGGTCGATCTTCAGCGCGAGGTTTTCGTTCGCGTGCGTGTAGAAGAAGAAGCCGTACATCATTTCGTTATGCGTTTGCGGGCCGTTCCGCACGGTCGCCTTCGGGTCCGGGTTGTACGGGTTGAACGCGGAGTTGTCGAACCGCGCCACGCACTCCAGCTTCGTACCCTTCGCGAACGTCTTCTTGCCCGGCTCCCAGCGGTACGGAATCTGCCACTCGAAGTTGTAGTTCGCGATGATGAGGAACGGGTCGCGCTTGCCGTCCGGGGCGGTCGCGGTGAAGCTCATGTCTTTCCCGCGCAGGTGCATGTGCGCGAACACCCCCACGCCCACCGAATCTGCTTCGAGTGCGCGCACCGCGCTCACCTTGTGCGCCGGCGCGCCGGGCGGGATCGCGAACTTCGTGTCGAAGAGTTGCATGCACCGCAAGCGCGTGCGCACCTCTTCGCGCGGGAAGCGCAGACCCACGCTCACTTTGCACGTCTCCGCTTTCCCGGTGGTCACGAAGTGCAGTTGCAGCGCGAGCACCGAGCCTTTCGGCATCATGAAGCCGATGCCGTTGTCGAGGTTCATCGGCTCGCCACCGGGAACGTACCCGGTCACGAAGTTCTCCGCGCCGAAGCCCGACGCGATGCCCGCGTGCGCGAGGTTGCAGTGGTGCAGCGACTTCGGGTTGTCGGTCGTAATCTGCACGCCTTGCACCCACGTGTCTTCGGCGAACCGGTGCGGCAAAATCGTGTACTTGTACGGTATGTCGCCGGTCGCGGGCAGCTCGAACACCTGCGAATCCAGCACCAAATCCGGTTCGCCGATGAGCCACTTTGCCTTCTGTTCGGCCGGCGGCGCGGGCGCTTTCGTGAGGTCGCCCGCGGGCGCGCCCAGCTTCGCCCAATCGCGCAGAATGGTCTTCTCGTCGTCGCTGAGCGCGCGCCGGTTCGCGAATGGGCCGAACTCGTGCGCCGCGAACCACGGCGGCATCCGCTGATCTGTGACAACGTCCGCGATGGCGTCGGCCCGCGCGGCGGCCTGCTTGTGCGTGACGAGCGCGAACGGCGCGCCGCCCCCGGTCTTGTGGCACTCGCCGCAGTGCTTGTAGAGGATCGGCGCGACGTGTTCGGCGAAGTTCACCGCTCGCGGTTCGCGCGCCTTCGTGAACGTGATTGCGCAGCCATCCACTTCGCTTTCACGCACCGCAACTTCCTTCCCGTTCAGGATCGCGTCGAGCGCGTCGCGCAGTTCGTGCGTCGTGGGTTCCTTGCGGTTCCCGCCGAGGCGGAACTGATCGTCGATGCGCCCGCGGTAGCGCACGCGGCGCTCTGAATCAAGCACCACCACTTCCGGCGTACGTGTCGCGCCGAGCGCTTTCGCGCACGCGCCGCCGAAGTCTTTCACCACCGGGAACGCGAGGTCGTACTTCACCGCGTGCGACGCCGCCGCGATGAGCGTGTCGCTATCGTCCGAATTCACCGCGACGAACTGCACGCCCTTCGCGCGATACTGCGCTTCGAGTGCGTTCAGCGTGGGAACGTACCGCTGCGCGAGCGGGCACGTCGTGTTCACGAACGCGAACACGACCGCTTTCGGCTTGCCGAAATCGTCGAGCGTGCGCGGCAGCGACCGCGTGTCGGTGAACTTCAGCTTCCCGACCGGATCGCCGAGCTTCGGCGGGTCGGCGGTGTGGGCGCGCGAAACGGCGAGGAGAGCGGCGAGCGCGAGCGCGATTCGCATGACATGGGTCTCGCGGGGAGGAAGAACGGAATCAGCGAGCCACGGGGTTTATCCCCGTGGTGTTTCGCGCGTCGAACGCCCGCGGGGATAAACCCCGCGGCTCGCCGAAGTCGCGCTCACATTCTACTTCGGCGCGGCGTGCCCCTGCCACTGTGTCATACTCGTGCTCACGCCGAGCCGACGGCCCACCCACTTGTAGAGGCCGCGGGGCCAGCCCGCCATGAGGCCGTAGCCGAGGCGCAGCGCGAACGGGAGCATCACGAACTCGCGGTCGCGCTCGACCGCGCGCACGGTGGCGCGCGCTACCTCTTCCGGCGTCAGCCACTTCCCGAAGCCGACCGGTTGCGCGCCGGTGAACAACCCGGTGCGGATGTAGCTCGGGCACATCGCGGTGGCGCGCACGTTCCGCACACCCTGTAGCCGGAACTCTTCGATCAGCGATTCCGTGAAGCCGAGCACGGCCCACTTGGTCGCGGCGTAAGTGGTACCGTGCGGCAGCGCGATCACCGCCGACGCGCTCGCGATGTTCACCACATGCGCCGCAGGGCGCGCCAGCAGATCGGGCAGAAACGTGTGCGTGACCGCGACGAGGCCCGCGAGGTTCACGTTGATGGTGGCGAGGTGCTTGGCGAGCGGCACGTCGCCGAACAGCCCACCGAACACGACGCCCGCGTTGTTCACCAGCACGTCCGGCGGGCCGTGTTCGGCGAGCAACTTCGCGCGCACTTCGGCGATTTGGTCCGGCTTCGTCACGTCGAGCGCGTAGCCCACCGCACGCGGAACCTTCGCCACGGCTTCGGCCACTTTCGCGGCATCGAGGTCCGTGAGTACCACGTTCGCGCCGCGCGCCGCGAACGCCTCCGCGATGGCGAAGCCCAATCCTTGCGCGGCCCCGGTGATGAGCACGCGACAGCCCGCGACGCGCATGTTCGGCCCTCTGGGTGTTGCTTCCGGCAGTCAGCATGGTAGCGTGTTCGTATCCCGCCCGCGAACCATTCGAGTATCTGCCGTGAAGCGTTTGCTCTCTGCCGTTGCGCTCGTGCTTCTACCGTGTGCGCTACTCGCTCAGCCGACCATCTGGTGGGGCGACGATGTCGAAACTGCCCTCAAGCGCGCGAAGGACAACCGCGCCGAACTGGAGAAGGCGCTCAACGGCGTCGCCAAAGATCAGCGCACCGGGATGATGTTCCTCGTCGCGAACATGCCGGATTCGGATTTGCTCGCGCTGAAGGCGGATTTCCTCATCACGAACGTCGAACTCGCGTACAAGGCGCGCAACGGGTTGCCGTGGGGCAAAGCCGTACCCGAGGCGATTTTCCTCAACGACGTGCTGCCCTACGCGAACGTGGACGAAAAGCGCGACCCGTGGCGCAAAGAGTTCTACGAGCTGTGCCTGCCCATCGTGAAGGACTGCAAGACGCCCACCGAGGCCGTGGAGAAGCTGAACAAGGAACTCTTCCCCAAGCTGAAACTGGGCTACTCGACGCAGCGCAAAGCGCCGAACCAAAGCCCGAAAGAGAGCATCGAGCAGGGCAAAGCGAGCTGCACCGGGCTGAGCATTGTGCTGAGCGACGCGTGCCGCAGTGTGGGCATCCCGGCGCGGCTCGTGGGCACTCCGCTGTGGTCCGACAAGCGCGGGAACCACACATGGGTGGAGATTTGGGACGGCAAGTGGCGCTTCACCGGGGCCTGCGAACCGGACCCGAACGGCCTTGATCGCGGGTGGTTCGTTGGCGCGGCAGCGCAAGCGAAGAAGGACGTTCCCGAACACGCCATCTACGCCGCGAGCTTCAAGAAGACGGACACGCACTTCCCGCTGGTGTGGGCGCTCCGCAACAAGAACGTCCCCGCGGAGAACGTGACCGACCGCTACGCGAAGGCCGCCCCCGCGGACGCCAAAGCCGAAATCGGAAAGTCCGCGAGTGCCCTCAAAGACCTTCGCGCCGCGCTGGAAGCGAAAGCCAGTGTGACGGAAGTCGCGGCGAAGCCGTTCGCAAGCATCGCGCTCACGAAAGAAGATGCTGCGACCGCGCGTGAACTGCTGTGGAAGGCGCACGCGGAGCAGATTCGCAAGGATCGCGCGGAGGAAGTGAAGGCGAAGGTCATCACGGACGGCGAACTGAAAATGCCCTACGCCACCAAGACGTTCGGCGAGAAGCCGAAGGGCGGGCGCAGCCTGTGGATTTCGATGCACGGCGGCGGCGGCGCACCGAAGCAGGTGAACGACCAGCAGTGGGAGAACCAGAAGAAGTTGTACACGCTCGACGAGGGCATTTACCTCGCACCACGCGCGCCCACGAACACGTGGAACCTGTGGCACGAGGGACACATCGACCGCATGTTCGCGCGGCTCATTGAAGACCTGATCGTTCACGAAGACGTGAACCCGAACCGCGTGTACGTGCTCGGCTACTCGGCCGGCGGTGACGGCGTGTACAAGATCGGCCCGCGGATGGCCGACCACTGGGCCGCAGCGAGCATGATGGCCGGGCACCCGAACGGCGTCTCGCTGCTGTCGCTGCGCAACACGCCCTTCGCGCTCCAAGTGGGCGGCAACGACTCCGCCTTCAACCGGAACAAAGTGGGCCGCGAGTACGGCGAGCAGCTCGAAAAGCTGCACAAAGACGACCCGAAGGGCTACGAGCACTTCGTGAAGATTCACGAGGGCAAGGGCCACTGGATGAACCTCGAAGACAAGGCCGCGCTGCCGTGGATGGCGAAGTACACCCGGAACCCGGTGCCGGAGAAGGTGGTGTGGAAGCAGACCGACGTGGCGCACGACCGCTTCTACTGGCTCGCGGTGCCGACGAAGGAAGCCCGCACCGATTCGCTCGTGATCGCGACGCGCAGCGGCCAAACCATCGACATCACGACCGCGGAGAAGGTGGAGAAGCTGCTGATTCGCTTGGACGACCGCATGGCGGATTTGGACAAGCCGATCGAGGTGAAAGTGCCGGGCAAAGCCGCGGTGCAACTGCCTGCGCGCCGCACCATCGGCACGCTGGCGCGCACGCTCGCGGGCCGCGGCGACCCGGCGCTGGTGTTCAGCGCGGAAGTGGAAGTGGGTGTGAAGTAGCCACCCGGGACCGCGGCCGTCTCGGCCGCATGTTTCGCGTTGCTCTTGCGGCCGAGACGGCCGCGGTCCCGGGAATCGGTCACTCCCCGGTGCCGTCGAACAGCGGGCGGATCACCTGCCCGCGGTTCAGTTGCACCGGGCGGTTCAAGCGGTCGCGCACCTCCGCGTGCGGGTCCACGCCGAGCACGCTGTACACCGTCGCGCCGATGTCGTCCGGCGAGTACGGCGTCGTGGTCGGGTCGCTCGCGGTCTTGTCGCTCTTGCCGATCACTTGGCCCGGCTTCACACCGCCGCCCGCGAACATCGCACTAAAGCACCGCGCCCAGTGTTCGCGGCCGCCCTGCTTGTTGATCTTCGGCTCGCGGCCGAACTCGCCGATCACCATCAGCAGCGTGTCGTCCATCAGCCCGCGGTCGGTGAGGTCGTCGAGCAGCGCCGAAACGGCGCTGTCGAGCGCGGGAAGAAGATCGCCCTTCATGCGTTTGAACAGGTCGCCGTGATTGTCCCAGTTCTGCACGCGACCCATGTTCGCCTGCACCACCGGCACCCCGGCTTCGATCAGACGGCGCGCGAGCAAGCACGATTGGCCGAACGCGTGCCGGCCGTACTTGTCGCGCACCGCGGCCGGTTCCTTGTCGATGTCGAACGCCTTCGCGACCTTTCCGCTTGTGAGCACCGAGATTGCTTGGTTCTGCTGGTCGGTGAGCTTCTTCGTTTCGGCCGCGTCCGCGAGCCACTTCTGTTGGTCGTTCACGGCGTTTAGGAGCGCCATGCGGTCGCGCATCTGCCCCACTTCGATGCCGGGCGCGGGCCGCAGGTTGTCCACCTTGAAGTCCGGGCGGTTCGGGTCGTTCGTGATCTGCATCGGATCGAACTTCGGCCCGAGGAACCCCGCGTACTGGCCCGGCCACAGTAGCGGGCCTTCCATCAGGTACGTCGGCAGGTTCACGCCGACCGGCGTGCCTTCCGGCGCGCCGCGGAAGTACGCGCGCCCCGCGGCGTAGTTCGGGTAGTCGTCGCGGCTGGCGATCTTGTCGAAGAACGCCCCCGGTTGCATCTGCCCGGTGAGGACGTGGTGCGTGGCGACGAGGTGGTTGTTCTCGCGGTGCGCGAGCGACCGCACGACCGAATAGCGGTCCGAGCGGGCCGCGATCTTCGGGATGTACTCGCACGCGAGCAGGCCGGGCGTGCGCGTCTGAATGTGCTTGTACTCGCCGCGAATCTCCGGCGGCGCGTCCGGCTTCGGGTCGAACGTTTCGAGGTGGCTCGCGGCCCCGGTGAGGAACACCACGAGCAATTGCTTCGGCTTCCCGCGCGACAGCGAATCCTTCGACTTCGCGCTCGCAGTCGAAACGGCGCTCGCGCCCAAGAGCGCGGAGAAGCCGACTTGGAGCAACTCGCGGCGGTGGACACCGATGGTGTGCTTGTGCGGGAACAACGCGATACCCTCGAACGGGCGGAAGGCGGGAATGCCGGCAGAATTCCAATTAGACCACAGCCCGGGCCGCGGGCAAGCGGAAAACGGAAGCGAGCAGTCCCGGGACCGCGCCCGTCTCGGCCGCCTGCTTCGCGGAAAAGGGGCAAACCGTGCGGCCGGGACGGCCGCGGTCCCGGGAGGAAACGCCGCCGCCCGCGCCTTCTCGAATGAGGAAGCGCGGGCGGCGAATGACCCTATCGGGATTCGAACCCGAGTTTGAGCCTTGAGAGGGCTCCGTCCTAGGCCACTAGACGATAGGGCCGCGAATGGCTCCTTCTTTCTACCCGCGCGCCGCGCGCTGTCAAGTGCGCGGCGCGCAACTCGGGGCGCACGTTATTTTCGCGCGGGCGTGCGTCTGGTATGGTAATGGGAAGGTACCGCGGGCGCGCCCGCAAGCGGGGACGCACATGGGCATTCAGGACCGCGACTACTACCGCGAAGGCCCCAGCTTCCTCGACCGCGTCGGGGAGCAGGGCGCGGTCGTGTGGCTCATCGTGCTCACGGTCGCCGCGTACATCGTGCAATACCTGCCGGGCAGCCCGGTGCTGGCCGCGGGGCAGTACGACTCCGCCGCGGTCGGCGACGGCCAACTGTGGCGGCTCGTCACACCGATCTTCCTGCACCTCGGCGTGTGGCACCTGTTCTTCAACATGCTCGCGCTCTACTGGGCCGGGCACCGACTCGAAGAGCGGTACGGGTCCGCCGAGTTCACCCTCTTTTACCTGCTCGCGGGCACCTTCGCCTCCACCGCGAACCACCTCGCGGTCGAAGCCGGTGTGAACGCGACGCTCTTCGAAGCGGGCGCGAGCGGGGCCGTGTGCGCGGCGCTGGTGGTGTTCGCGTTCAACTTCCCGCGCGAGCGGCTGCTGCTGTTCTTCGTGATCCCGATGCCGGCGTGGGGCTTGGTGGTACTGTTCGTGCTATTGGACCTCGCGGGGGCCGCGGGCCTGCGCCCGGGGCAGAACATCGGGTTCGTGGTCCACCTCGGCGGCGCGCTGTTCGGCGCGCTGTACCACCTTACCGGCGTGGAACTCGCCGCGCCCTTTCGCCGGTCGCGCCGCCCGCGGGCGCGGCCGCAGTTGCGCGTCGTCCCGCCCCCGGAAGAAGAGTCCAGCGGGCCGGTCACGGTCGCGGTGCAAAGTTCGCCGCCGCCGCCCGCGGTGGGCGCGCCGAACGCGGCCCGCGCCCCGGCCGACGAGCAGATGGAAGCCAAACTGAACGCGGTGCTGGAGAAAGTGTCCGCGACCGGTATCGAGAGCCTGACGCCCGAAGAGCGCGAGTCCTTGGTGAAGGCGAGCGAGGCGCTCAAGAAGCGCCGGAAGCCCAGTTAAGACGCGAAGGGAAGAATTCACCATGCCGCTGTACGAGTACACCTGCCGCAAGTGCGGCCACACGTTCGAGCACCTCACGACCGGCGGCGCGACCGCCACCGCGACGGTCGTCGCGTGCCCGGAGTGCGCCAGCGCCGAAGTCGATCAAGTGTTTGGGCTTCCGGCTCAAGGCAAAGTGACCGCCGGCCCCGCGACGAACTGCCGCGGCGACGGTCCGCCGTGCGGCGCGCCGTGGTGCGGGCGCAAAGGATAGCGCGCGCTGCCGCGGGGGGTGCCAATTTCGCGCGCCGCGGTTGTCTCCGGCGCGTCGCGCGCCTATAACACTAATGATCGAATTAGTCTGTGGGATGTGCCACATCTCCCGACGGGCTATTCGGTTCCGTGCGAAACGCGCGGGGCGGGCGCACACACGCCCCCACCTTCCCCTTCGGACCAACCCAACATGACTGACAAAGAACAGGCCGTGAAGTGCGCCGAGATGCTGCAGGCGATTGCGGAGCCGAACCGCATCCGCATCATTGAGGCCCTCCGCACCGGGTCGATGAACGTCACCCAACTGGCGACCGAACTGAGCGTCGAAATCGTGAACGTGTCGCACCACCTCGGTGTGCTCCGCAACGCCGGTCTGGTGGAAACCCTGAAGGACGGCCGGTTCGTCGTGTACTCGCTCCACCCGAAGGTGTTCCAACACGACGCCTCGAAGGCCACGTTCGTCGATCTCGGCTGGTGCCGCGTCGAAATCCCGCACAACTAACGCGCGCGAGCACCCGCGTACCGGGCCGCGAATTCGGGGCGAGGCGCTCCGGGTTCGCGGCCCGCGACCGTTTCTGTTACCCTACGCGAACCAACCGGAGGCCGTACCGTGACCGATTCCCCGTGGGTGGTGAACGTAACCGCCGAGAACTTCGACGCGGTCGTGGTGAGCGGCTCGCGCGAGCGCCCGGTGGTCGTAGACTTCTGGGCCGAGTGGTGCGGACCGTGCCGCCGCCTCGCGCCGATGCTCGAAGCGCTCGCGGTCGAGATGAACGGCGCGTTCACGCTGGTGAAGATCAACACCGACGAGAACCCGGAACTGGCGCAAGCGTTCAACGTGAGCGGCATTCCCGCCGTGTACGCCATCCGCGACGCGAAGGTGGTGAACGGCTTCACCGGGGTCATCCCGGAAGACGAGTTGCGCGCGTTCCTCGCGGACGTGACCGGGCCGCAAGCGCCGAAAGAACCCACGTCGCTGGACGTGGCGCAGGAACTCGAGGGCCGCGACCCGAAGGCCGCGAGCGCCGCGTACCGCGCGATGCTGGTGAGCGAACCGACCGACCCCGCGGCCCGCGTGGGGTTGGCCCGCGTGCTGCTTTCGGCACACGGCAACGAGACCGAAGCGCGCGAACTGCTTACGGGCGTCGAGTTCGGCGACTTCGCACCGGAAGCCGAGCGCCTGCAGACGGTGTGCGCGCTGCGCGAGCACCCGACGGACCCGCTGCCGCCGGGGACCGACGGCGCGAGCTGTTTGGAAAAGGGCGCGGTGCTCGCGGCCCGCGGCGCGTACGAGCCGGCGCTCGAAGCGCTCTTGGAAGCGGCCGAGCACGACCGCGACCTCGGCCGCGGCCCGGTGCGCGAACTGATGCTCAAGGTGTTCGCGGTGATCGGCCCGCAAAGCGAACCGGCCAACCTGTACCGCCGCAAGCTGCAAGCGCTCCTGTACTGAGCGCTTACTTCACGTCCACCGCCGGCGCGCCGAACTCCGCGAGCCGCGGCGCGCACCCCAACCCGGGCGCGACCGGGGCCGCGAGCCGGCCGTTCGCACGCTTCGGCGCGCCGTCCGCGATGTCCCGCGTCACGTAGCTGTTAAAATCGGTGCTGCTGAACAGGAACTCCGTCGGCGTGCTGTGCGCGAGGTGCGCGATGGCCGCGGTGACGAGGTCGCCGCCCCAACTGTCTTCGAGCGTCATGCCGATGCCGAGCGACACGCACAGGTCGCGCAACTGCTTCGTCTTCGTGAGGCCGCCGAGTTTGCTGATCTTGAGGTTCACCACATCGGCCGCGCCGTCGGCGTGCGCGCGCATCAACATATCCACTCCGTCGATCACTTCGTCTAACACGAACGGTTGTGTGATTTGCCGGCGCACCGCGCGGCACTCTTCGTAGGTGTAACACGGCTGTTCGATGTACACATCAATGTCGCGCACGGCCTTCGCCACGCGAATCGCTTCGTGCTGAAGCCAGCCGGTGTTCGCGTCCGCGACGAGCCGGTCGCCGGGGTGCAGCACCGCCGCGACGGCGCGAATGCGCTCGATGTCCGTGTCCGGGTCGCCGCCCACCTTCAGTTGGAACCGGTGGTAACCTTCGGCGCGATAGCCTGCGACCTTCGCGGCCATTTCGGACGGCGACTCTTGCGAGATCGCGCGGTACAAGTGGAAGCTGTCGCCGTACCGCCCGCCGAGCAGCGCGCACACCGGCAAGCCGCTCACTTTCCCCAGCAAATCCCAGCACGCTACGTCGATCGCCGATTTCACGTACGGGTGCCCCTTAAGCGCGGCGTCCATCGTGCGGTTGAGCTTCCCGAGTTGCGTCGGGTCTTCGCCGATCAGTTTCGGCGCGACTTCCAGCAGGCCCGCGCGCACCCCGGCCGCGTACGCGGGTAGGTACGCCGGCCCCAGCGGGCACACCTCGCCGAACCCGGTTACGCCCGCGTCCGTTTCCACCGCGACGACCGTGCTATCGAACACCGTGACCGACTTCCCGCCGGACCACTTGTAAGTGCCCTCGTGCAGCGGGAGATCCACCTGCCAAGCCGCGATTCGCGTGATGCGCATTCTTCACTCCCGGGACCGCGGGCGTCTCGCCCGCAGCAATAGCGTTAGAATTGTGACTCGGAACACCAATCAGTTACCCCACGGCTCAGGAGCGAGCGGGACGCTCGCGGTCCCGGGTATCAACGAATCAATTCGTTAATAACGTGCCCGTGTACGTCGGTCAGTCGGCGATCGATTCCGTTATTGCGAACGGTCAGTTTCGTGTGATCGATTCCCAACAAATCGAGAATCGTGGCGTGAATGTCGTACACTTCGGTCGGGTTCTTGCGGTCCGCGGGCTTGTAGCCGAAATCGTCGCTCGGCCCGTACGTGACCCCGCCCTTGATGCCGCCGCCCGCGAGCCAGTTCGTGAAGCAGTACGGGTTGTGGTCGCGGCCCTTCCCGCCCTGCGACGACGGCATCCGCCCGAATTCGGTCGTCCACAGAACAATCGTATCTTCGAGTAGCCCGGTGCGCTTCAGGTCCGCGACGAGCGCCGCCGCGCCGCGGGCCATGCCGTAGGCGAGCGGGCCGTGGTCGCGCTTCACGTCTTCGTGCGAGTCCCAGTTGCGCCGCGGGAAGCCGTTGTCGTTGCCGCTCCAGATTTGCACGAACCGCACGCCGCGCTCGAGCAGCCGGCGCGCGACGAGGCACTTGCGCCCGAAGTGGTCCGCCTCTTCGACCGGGTTGATGTCCTTGTCGAACGTGCCCTTCCCGTGATCGAGGCCGTACAGCTTGAGAGTCTCCTTAGTTTCCTTGGAGATGTCGAGCGCTTCTGGGGCAGCGAGTTGCATCTTCGCGGCCAGCTCGTAGCTCTTGATGCGCGCTTCGAGGCGCGCGTCGCCGGGCCGCGCGGTCGCGTGCTCGCGGTTCAGTTGTGTGAGCAAATCGATCCCGGCTTTGTCGCTCGCGGGCGTCACGAACTTCGCGCGCTCGTCCGGGAACAGGTCTTCGATGGGCGTCTTCGTGCCGGGGTAAATCGCCGCGCCTTGGTGCTGTGCAGGCAGGAACGCACTGTCCCAGTTTTTGGTGCCGTTCGACGCCAACCCGCGGTGGTCCGGCAGCACGACGAACGTCGGGAGGTTCGCGTTCAGCGTGCCGAGACCGTAACTCACCCAACAGCCCATCCCGGGGAACCCGGGCCGGTTGAACCCGGTGGATTGCAACAGCGTTCCCTGAGAGTGAACGCCGGTCTTCCCCACCATATTGTGTACGAACGCCATCTCATCAATCACATCACCGAGCGGGCTAACCGTCTCACTAATCATTTTCCCGGATTTGCCATACGCTTTGAACTCCCACAGCGGTTTCAGCCACGGCCCGAGGCCGTTCTGGAACGCTTCGACGTGTTCGCCGAAGTTCGCTTCTTGGCCGTGCCGCTTTACTAGTTCCGGCTTGTAGTCGAACAGATCGACGTGCGACGCGCCGCCGGCCATGAAGAGTTGCACGACGCGCTTGGCCTTCGGCTTGTGGTGAACGCCGCCGTCGGCGCGCGCGTTCTCAGCGCCGAGAAGCGCCGCGAGCGCGACACCACCCAACCCGCCGCCGGAGTGAAACAGGAACTCCCGCCGGTTCATGGCTTCTCCCCCGGGACCGCGGCCGTCTCGGCCGCACGAGCGTCGGCGCGCAGGCGCGCGCTACCGAACGGCCAGTCGCGTTGTTCCATACACAACCCGGCCTTCACCGGATTGTTCTCGATGTACCGAACCGCATTGTCGTAGTGATCCGCGTCGCGGACGCAGCGGTCGTAGTACTCGGGTTGCCAGAACTGCCCGGCGCGCTGAAGAAGCTCGTTCGCGCGCTTCGCCGTGTAGGATTTCCAACCGCCGACGATTCCAGCAAGATCGTGATTCGTACACGGGGTGAACAGTGCGTGAACGTGGTTAGGCATCACCACCCATGCGTGAAGCAGATACCGGGTGCCATCAAAGTGGGTGAGCGCGTTCTCAACTAGTATTCCGATTCGTGAGTCGCGCAAGTGACACGCGCCGTACCCGGCGTCGAGGTACTTGTCGAGCAGCTCCCGGACGCGCCGTTCGCGCTCCTCGTCCGTTCGGTATCGCAGTTCAACGAGCCACTGATCGACGACCGAGCGCGGGACCGAGTCCGCGAGTCGAAAGGTCACGACTTGCGGAAGGTCAGCGCCACCGTCGAAGTGAGGTAAATAGCCTCGGCTTCGCCAGCCTATGCGTGACGGTGTTGGTTCTGTGGTACACATCTGGAATCGCAATCGTCGTGCGGCCGAGACGGCCGCGGTCCCGGGACTAATCCACGAAGACGAATTCGTTGAGGTTCAGAATCACGCGGCAGGCGTTCGCGATGCCGTGTTCCTTGCAGTACGCGGTCAGCGCGTCGCGCTCCGCGGCCGTCGGGGCACGGCCCAGCGCGAACCGGAATGCGGCGCTCACGCGCTCGGCGTCGGTCGTGCCGAGTTTGTCCGCGCGGGCCGCGAAGTGTTTTGCCATCGCGAGCGCGAGCCGGTTGTTGAGCAGCGCGAGCGCCTGCTGTGGCGTTTGTGTCTCGTTGCGCTTCTCCACCGCGAGCGACGGGTCGGCACAATCGAGCGCCGCCATAAACGGCTGCTGCTTCGAGCGCACCACGAACCGGTACACCGCCCGCCGGTGCGCCTTCGCGTCTTCGGGGTCGTGGAGGTGATACTGGTAGTGCGGGGAGTGTTCGGGCTTCTCAACTACGAAATCTTGGAAGCTCGGGCCGGCCATCGTGAGGTCGAGCTTCCCGGCGACGGAGAGAATCGAATCGCGCACCGCTTCCGCTTCTAGCTTGCGCCGGTTCTGCCGCCAAACATAACGATTGTCGCCGTCCACTTTCGCGTTCGCGGCGATAGATGTGGATTGCTGTTTATATGTCGCGCTCGTGAGAATCACTTTGTGGAGGCGCTTAACGGATTGATGATCGCACAGCTCCGCGGCGAGGTAATCGAGCAACTCCGGGTGCGTCGGCGGTTGGCCCATCTTGCCGAAATCGTTCGGTGTGTCAACGATCCCGCGGCCGAAGTGGAACTGCCACACGCGGTTCGCCATCACACGATAGGTGAGCGGGTTGTTCGCGTCCGTGATCCACTTCGCCAGCGCCGCGCGGCGTTCGCCTTCGGCGTGAGTCGCGGGCAGCGTGAAGGTGCCGTTGACGCCCGGCAGCGCGGCGATCGCACCCGGTTGCACTTCCTTTAGCGGCTTCGTTACGTCGCCGCGCGCGAGCAGGTGAATCGGTCGCGGCGCGCCGCCTTTCGCGCCAGTTCCGACGAAGTTCCCGCCGCCGGTGTGAACGGTGCCGATGTACGCCGTCCGCCGCGCGCCCGCGAGTTTACCCAACTCTGCGTCGGCTTCGCTCGCTACTTTACGGGCCGCGGCGATGTCGGGCGCGCCGGTCGCGCCGAGTGCCTTGTTCAGCAAGGAATCGCGGCGTTCGGTGAGTTTCGCCAGTTCCGGCGCGCTCAACTTCGGGCCGGGCGCGGCGAGGCCGTCCGTCAGGTTCGATTTGCGCCACCGCGGGGCGGCTTCGATGCTGTCGAGTGCCGATACGGGTTTGCCGCGAGCGACGTTCTTGCCGGTCGCGTCGAATGCTTCAAGCTCCGCGAGCGCGAAGATGAAGTCGTTTTGCCGCGGGGCGAGTTTGGTCGCGGTCACGCGCACATAGCGCCCCTTCGCGCCCTTCGCGCTCGCGTACGCGGCCGTGCCGGGTTTCGGGAAGTCGGTCGCGGTTTCGTCCGCGATCACCGTCGCGGCCTTGAACGACGCGTGGTCGCTCACTTCGATTTTGAACCGCTGCGGAAAGCCGAACCCGGCACCGATGTTATTGAAGTCGTCGTGACACGGCTTCAATATCACCCGTTCGATTTGTTGAGATTCTTGTAGATCGACCTGCACCCATTTCGTTAGGTCGGCGGTCGGCGCGATTTGAGAGTGATACCCGAACTCGGCCGGTTTCGGTGCGTTCGCGGGCTTGGTCGCTTCTGCGAGTTGCGTTTCCAGCATTGCCAATTCTGCGCCGGCGGTCTCGCGGGCCTTCGCGGTGAGCGCGGCGACGCGCTCTTTTGCCGTTCGCTTCTGGGCCTCCAACTCGGCGCGCCGGGTGCCGGTCGTCGGGTCCGCGTCGTAGGTCTTGTCGGTGCGGTCGATGGCCGCGAACACCGCTTGCAGTTTGTAGTAGTCTTCTTGCGAAATCGGGTCGAACTTGTGGTTGTGGCACTGCGCGCAGTGAACCGTGAGGCCGACGAACGTGCCCATCGTGTTCGATACGAAGTCGTCGCGGTCGAGGTGCCGCGCGACCTTTCCGTCGATCTTGGATTCGGGCAGTTCGGCGTGGCCGATGAAGTCCCACGGCCCAGCGGCGAGGAAGCCGAGCGCTTCGATTCCGTCTACCGTGCCCGGAAAGAGCACGTCGCCCGCGATCTGTTCCTGCACGAACCGCGCGTACGGTTTGTCGGCGTTCAGCGCGCGAATCACGTAGTCGCGGTAGGGCCACGCGTTCGGCCGCGGCTTGTCTTTGTCGTAGCCGTGAGTTTCGCCGAAGTGAACCACATCGAGCCAGTGGCGCGCCCAGCGCTCGCCGTAGTGCGGACTCGCAAGCAACTTATCGACCAGCAATTCGTAGGCGTTCGCGCGATTGTCCTTCTCAAAGGCTTCGACTTCTTCCGGTGTCGGCGGCAGCCCGATGAGGTCGAAGTACAGCCGGCGAATGAATGTGCGCTTGTCCGCTTCGGGCGACGGCGTCAGCCCCTTCTCTTTCAGCTTCGAGCGCACGAAGTGGTCGATGGGGTGCGCGCCCGCGGGCACCGCGGCGCGCGCCACCGGCTTGAAGCTCCACCAGTCCGCGGGGTTCGCGGTTGCGGAACCGTCGTCCGGCCACTTCGCGCCCTGTGCGATCCACTCGCGCAGCGTTTCGGCGTCCGCGGCGCGCAGCGCCGGCTTCTTCGGCGGCATGCGCTGGTCCGCGTCCGCGTGCGTGACCAACTTGTAGATGAGGCTATCGGCCGGTTTGCCCGGAACGAACGCCGGGCCGGTGTCGCCGCCTCTGCGCGCGTCGGCGCGGCGGTCGAGGCGCAACCCGGCGCGCTGTTTCTCCGCGCCGTGGCACGAAACGCAGTGCGCCGCGAAGATCGGCTTCACGTCGCGCGCGAAGTCGATTTCTTTCGGGTTTTCGCTGTGCGCGTGAGGCACCAAGAGCAACACGAGCGCGAACGGAGTGAGTCGAACGAGCATTGCGGACGCTCCGCGGCGGGTTGCGATTAGCGTACCCGAACCGCGGCGCGGCGTCAGTCCAAAATGCCGGCACCGAAGTCGCTCGCTTCGTCCGCGGGCGGCGCGACCGGTGTCGTCGCGATGAGCGTCTTGGCGTGCTCCTCGCCTTCGACCACGTCCGCGCCGTGGGCGCGCTTGATTGCGTCTTCGGTGCTACTCGGGTCGACCGCGCGGCAAATGTCCGTCAACTTCTCCGCGATCTCGGCCAACTCGCGCTTCCACTCTTCGGCGCTCAGGCCCGGCGGCGTAAGCTGCTCGAACTCTTGCGTCAGCAAGATGAGCCGTAACAGGTGGCGGAAGATCAGGCCTTCCTGTTTGGTCAGGTCCTTCGTCGTCACATAGGTGTTGAAGTTGCCGTAGTTGAGAATGTCACCGGCGGCCCACACCGCTTGGGTGTTGAAGTCGCCCACCTCGGGGTACTTCGCGTCGAAGAGCATTCGCGCTTTCTCCGCGAGCACCGGCGGGCGCTCGTCCCACGGCACCCACTCGTCTTCTTCCTCCGGCGCGCCCTCTTCCTTCGGCGGCTTCGCGACCATCAGGCCGCGCGCGATCATGTCCGGGTCGAGCTTCTCGGTTTGCAGCGGGCCGGGCGGCAGATCGAACGGCACGCGAACGAACTTCAACAGGGGGCGCGGCAGTTCGAGCACGCTTTCGAGAAGCTGAATGCGCTCGTCGCGGCTCGCGGTCGCCATGAGGTCGATGAGGTACGCCCCGTACAGCGGGTGGCACGCACGGAACACGAGGAGCTTGTCGAGTTCGGGCGTGGGCGTCGCGGTGAGCGGGGTGTAGACGCTGGGCGCGGAGGGAGGTGGTTCACCTACCCCCCCCGGCCCCCCCTCCCTGAAGGGAAGGGGGGAGACAGTCGAAGAGACGCGGCTTTGCGATGCGAGGAGCTTTTCCAGTTCGGAAAGTGGTTTTGCCCCCCCCCTCCCTGAAGGGAGGGGGGCCGGGGGGGTGGGTCTCGCGGAACCGGAAGCCTCCGACGAATCCACAACCTCTTTCTCCCCCCTTCCCTTTAGGGAGGGGGGGCCGGGGGGGGTAGGTGCGGCCGAAGCACTTGAAGTCATCGCCCCTTCCGGCGGCGCGGGATCGAGCTTCACGAAGCCCTTGTCGTGCAGCGTGAGCAGCATGCGCGTGAGCTGCTTCATCCCGGCTTCGATGCGCGGCTGATCGAGCAAGCGCTTGCGAATCACGCTGCGAATCTTCTCCACGTCCGGGGACACCTTCAGCAGGTACGCGAGCAGCCGCCACGGGAGCGGGCCTTTGCTGTAAAGGCGCGCCGGGGCCGCGGTGCGCAGCTTCTCGAAGTCCGAATCGGTCCAATACTTCTTCTGCGTGTTGCGGCTCGGCTTCTTCTTCAGAAGTGCCTTCTTCGCCTTCATCAGGCCGGGGTCTTTGGTGTTCTCGGGGATCTGATCGTACTGCTGCTTCCAGCGCAGAATGCGCACGTCGTCTTCGTCCGGGTACGCGTAGACGTAGCCCTCCGTGTCGAACTGCGGGCGACCGGCGCGGCCGAAAATCTGGTGCGCGGTGCTGGGGTCGATCAGCTTCTCTTTGCCGAACGGCCCCTTCACGAGTGTGGTGAGCACCACCGAGCGCGCCGGAAGGTTAATCCCCGCCGCGAGCGTTTCTGTGCAAAGCGCGACGCTCAGGAGCTTCTTCTCGAAGAGGTGCTCGACCGTGCGCCGGTACTTCGGCAGCAACCCGGCGTGGTGGACGCCGACGCCGCGGCGTAACATCTGCTTCAGTTTCGGCCCGACGCCGTGCAGCCATTCGAGCTTGTCGCACTCTTTGTTCAGCGCCGCCTGTTGGTCGGCGCTCATCAGGCTCAAGCCTTTCAGTTGCTCCGCGACGCTCCAACACTCGTCGCGGTTGAACGCGAAGATGAGCGCGGGCGTCTTGCGCGTCGCCTCGTCGCCTTTGCAGAGATCGACCACGAGTTCGTTAAGGAATTGGTCCGGCACCCAGCGGTAGGTGAGCGGAATCTTGCGCTCGCGGCCCTCCACCAGTTCGATCTGCCGCCCGTGGCACCGGTCCAGCCAGTTTTGGAATTCGACCGCGTTGCCGACCGTCGCGGAGAGCAGCAACAAGCGGACGTGCTTCGGGAGCATGTTCAGCGACAGTTCCCACACGATCCCGCGCTCGGGGTCGGCGAAACTGTGGAACTCGTCCATCACCACCGCGGACACCTGCGAGAAATCGAAGCCGTCTTGGTGCAGCAGACGGTTCAGCAGAATCTCGGCGACGACGATGAGCACGCGCGCGTTCGGGTTCACGCGCCGGTTGCCGGTGACGAGACCGACGTCGTCGGCCTTGAATCCCCACCGTACCGCGGCGGCTTGCATCTCAGCGAACTTCTGTTCGGTGAGCGCGATCAGCGGCGTCGTGTAGTAGGCGACGGTGTTCGTGTGCAGCGCCTCGAAGAGCGCCGCGTGCGCGATGAGCGTTTTGCCGGTGCCGGTGGGCGCGCACACCAGCACGCCCTGATCGGAGCCGAACCACGACAGCAGCGCTTCTTCCTGCACCGGGTACGGCGGGTACGGGAGCTGATCGATGTACTTCGACGCGAGGTCTGACCGGCTCGGCGCGCTCATCGCAGGCTCCGGGGAATGTTGGCACAAGCAAAGACAACCGGCACGCTCACGCGGGCCGCTCGCCCGGAAGTTCACACCAGCACGTTCAGCTTCGCCTTCAGTTCGGGCGGCAGCTTGGCATCCAGCACCTTCCGCACCTCGTTCGGGTGGTAGCGCGTGCTGAAGTGGGCGGCCACGATTAACTCGTTCTTGAACCGCTGCGCGCGCTCCAAGAAGTCGTCCAAGTGCATGTGCCCGAATTTGTGAATCTTGTCGCGCCGGTGGCTCGCGCGAATGAAACTCATCTCCGTGATGAGCACCTTCGCGTCGTAGAACGCCGGCTCCGCGTCCAGCCCGGCCGGGGCGGTGTCGCCGGTGTACGCGACCAGCGGCAGCCGCACCTCGCGCGTGATCTCCACGCCGCTCAGTTTCAGGTCGCGGATCTGCGGACCGGCCAAGCCGACGTACTCGTCCTTCAGCTTGTTGCGGCGCTCCCACACGACGAACCCGCGACTCGGCACCGTGTGAACGGTGTTCGTCACGGTCACGACGTGCTCGCGCGACAGTTCGATCTCGCCGCCGGGCGCGACGCCGCGCACGTCCGCCAGTTGCCGGCCGCGGTCGAGGCGCTGGAACAGCAACAGCAGCTTCTTCACGTCGTCCAGCACTTCCACCGGCACGTACACCGTCGGCGGTTCCATCTTCATCATCCGCCGCCGGGCGACGTACACCGGGAGCGCCGCGATGTGGTCCAAGTGCGCGTGCGACACGAACCAATTGGGGGTGCCCATGAAGTCCCACGGCTGCGCGCCGAGGTCGAACCCGATCTTCAACTCCGGCACGCGCCAGTAGCTCTGCACGGCGGCGCGCGACCACCCTTCCACCGTGAGGCCGCCGTGCGCGAGCGAATAGTAAGGCGCGTTGTCTACCGGCCGGTCGTCGGTCATCGTTCGGTCTCGTTGCGCGGCTCGCTTTACCATACCAGACCGGACGCGCCGGGCGGCGCGGCGGTTCGGGCGAATAGATGGTGTGCGGGGCGCGCGGGGCGGTGTCAACGCAAGTTCGCGCACCGCGGGCGTTCGGAACGCGAACCGCCGTTGACCGCGACGCACGCCGCGGGCATAACGGCGCGCGATTCGAGGGCCACCATGAACACGCGACACCTTCTTCTGCTGATTGTGCCGTTCGTAGCGACCGGTTGCGCGGGAATGAACAACACGGAGCGCGGCGCGCTCGGCGGCGGCGTGGTCGGCACCGCCGCGGGGACCGCAATCGGCGCGGCAACCGGTCGGCCGCTTCTGGGCGCGGCACTCGGCGGCGCGGTGGGCACCGCGGGCGGCGCGCTCATTGGTAACGGAGCCGACAAACAGGAAGCGCGGGCGCGCGAAATCGAACTCGCGGAGGCCCGCGAAAAGCAGCAGGGCATGGGGATTTCGGACGTGATTGCTCTGGCACAGGCCGGGCACTCGGATCAAGTCATCATCAACCAGATTCGCAGCACCCGCAGCACGTTTCAGCTCGTCGGGTCGGACTTGGACATGCTGAAGAACGCGGGGGTTTCGCAAGCGGTGATCGCGGAGATGCAGGCGGCGCGACCGGCCCCGGGGCGCGTGGTGGTGCGCGAACCGCGGCCGACGGTGATCTACGAAAGCGGCCCGGTGTTCGTGCGGCCGGCCCCGTACTACTACTACGGCCCGCCGGCTTACGGGTTCCACTTCCACGGGCGCTTCCGGTAGCGCGGTTCTTGTCCTGCCGTTCGCGGCTTTATCGTGGTGCGACGCTCCGCGTCGCATTCGGAACGCGGTTCTCCAATACGGCTCGGGGTGCGTCGCACAACCAAGAACGACGCGGAGCGTCGTGCCACGAGAAAGCCACGACGTTCCGCGTCGCGGCAGCTCGAGGAGAACGGCGCGGACGATGCGGAACGCGCGCCGGTCGGCGGGGTTCCATTCGTGAGAACCGGCAGAAGGGCCGTTCGCGCGCCGTGTGCGAGCGCGCGGCGCGCCGCTAAACTGCCCTTCTCCCTCCCGCACCCCGCCCCCCTTCGGAGACGCTGCGCAATGGTCCGTTCCTTCCTGTTGGTTTGCGCCTTTGCGGCCACCGCGAGCGCGCTCGCGGCCGATTGGCCCGCGTTCCGCGGCCCGAACCGCGACGGCAATTCCACCGAAACCGGGCTGCTCAAGAAGTGGCCGGAAGGCGGGCCCAAGTTGCTCGCCACCTACAAGAACCTCGGCCTCGGGTGGGGCACGCCGTCGGTCGCGGAGGGCTACATCTTCGGTATCGGCACCCGCGACGGGAAAGACGGCGTGTGGGCGCTCGCCGAAGCCGACGGCAAAGAGAAGTGGTTCGCGCCGATCGCGGACGCGGCCGGGAAACTCGCGAAGCAGACCAACGGCCCCGCGAGCACGCCCACGTTCCACAACGGCAAAGTGTTCGCGGTGAGCGCGAACGGCACCCTCGCGGCGATCGACGCCAAGACCGGGAAAGTGGCGTGGTCCAAGAGCTACACGAAAGACTTCGGCGGCTCGGTGCCCACGTGGGCGTTCACCGAGTCGGTGTACGCGGACGGCGACACCGTGATCTGCACCCCCGGCGGCAAAGACGCGGCGATTGTGGCGCTGAACGCCGACACCGGCGCGGTGGTGTGGAAGACCCCGCTTTCGGTCGGCGGCGGCTACGGCTACTCCTCGCCGGTGAAGGCGACGATTCACGACGTGCCGCAGTACCTCGTGCTCACCGGTACCGCGGGCGGGTTGGTGAGCGTGGACGCCGCGACCGGCAAACTCCTGTGGCAGTACACCGGCCTCGGCGCGTCCGGCGGCGTGGCGCAAATCCCAATTCCGCTGGTGAAGGGCAACAAGGTGTGGGTGTCGTGCAGTTACGACAAGGGCGGCTCGGCGCTGCTGGAAATCACCAAAGACGGGTCCAAGTTCGCCGCGAAGGCGCTCAAGACCCACCAGAAGAAAGAGCTGAACAACCACCACGGCGGTATGGTGCTCGTCGGCGGCCTCGTCTACTTCGGCCACGAGCAGAACCAAGGTCAGCCGGTGTGCGTGGACATCAACACCGGCGAGATCAAGTGGGGGCCGGAGAAGCCGCCCGCGGGCGGTCAGGGGTCGGCGGCGACGCTGTACGCCGACGGCCGGTTGTACTTCCGCTACCAGAACGGCACGGTGGTGCTGATCGAGCCGTCGGCGGAGCAACTGAAAGTGGTGTCGTCGTTCAAGCTGCCCGCGCCGGACGTGAAGAGCTACCCGCAGAGCTGGCCGCACCCGGTGATCGCGAACGGCAAGTTGTACGTGCGCGACCAGAACCAGATGTACGTGTACGACGTGAAGGCCGGCGCGGGGAACTGACCCCCGCCGCCCAAATTGCCCATCCCGCGCGGCCCCCCGCGCGGGATTTCGCACAAATTCCGCTATCTTTTTCGCGCCGCAGAGATATAGTCAAATCAGCCTTCGGGGGCGGACCCCGGAGGTCAGGAAGATTTCGGACAAGTCTTCGCGGACGCGGATCGGTTTCTCGGCGGATCGGCTTTGAAGTCTTGCAGCAGTTCACCACTGAACGGCACGCTCCCAAGCTCATCAGGCTGGCTCTCCCCGCTTTACGTCCGCACGGCCGGAACGCACGCGCGCACCAACCCAACTCGCGCGCCGCGGCGGGACCGACGTGCGGTGGCTGTCCCAATGAGATCTTCCCGGGCGCGGCGGCGCTCCCGGCCTTCGCAAGTTCCCGGGCGCGACGGTGAAGAGGCGCGCACCGGGGAGGGATGACATGGCCAGCAAGAATCTGTATGTGGGGAACCTGCCGTTCCAGACGACGCAGGCGGACCTCGAGCAACTGTTCGGGCAGTACGGCACCGTGACCCGCGCGCAGGTCATCATGGACCGCGAAACCGGGCGCAGCCGCGGGTTCGGGTTCGTCGAGATGTCGGCCGGGGCCGAAGAGGCCGTCGCCGCGCTCAACGGCGCCGAGTACCAAGGCCGCCGGCTGACGGTGAACGAAGCCAAGCCCCGCGAAGAGCGCCCGCGGGGCGGCGGTGGCGGCTACGGCGGCGGTGGTGGCGGCTACGGCGGCGGCGGTGGCGGCTACGGCGGCGGTGGCGGGCGTCGCGGTGGCGGCGGCGGCTACGGCGGCGGCGGTGGCGGGTACGGCGGCGACCGCTACTAAAGACCGCGATCGGTACGAACACTCACACGGCACGGGCGCTTCGGCGCGCGTGCCGTTTTCGGTTGTGTTCCGCGCGCGGCGCGCTCACAATGCGTGCCTGCCCGCTTCCCAATCCGAGAGTCTGCCATGCTCCGCGCTCGTTTCGCCCTCTTCGCGCTCGCACTCGCCGCGCTGCTGCCCGCCGCTCGCACCAGCGCGCAACCGGCACCGGCGAAGGCGCACACGGGCCTCGTTCACGCGGTCGCGCTGTCGCCCGACGGCAAGACGCTCGCCACCGCCGGGTTCGACAACCTCGCGAAACTGTGGGACGTAGCCGCGGACGGCGCGCTGAAGGAGCGAAAGGCGCTCACCGGGCACACCGGGCCGGTGTACGGCGTCGCGTTCCACCCGACGGACCCGAAGATCGTCGCCACGGCGAGCCAAGACAAAACCGCGCGCGTGTGGGACGCGACCGACGGCAAGATGAAGCTCGAACTGAAGGGTCACACCGACATCGTGAGCGCGATCGCGTTCGCGCCGGACGGCAAAGTGCTCGCGACCGGCGGCGCGGACAAGGCCGTGAAACTGTGGAACCCGGCCGACGGCAAGGAACTGAAAGCGCTCGGCACGCACGACGGCGGCATTTACGCCGTCGCGTTCTCGCCGGACGGCAAAGTGCTCGCCACCGCCGGCGCGGGCAAAGACAACATCATCAAGTTGTGGGACGTGACCGCGCAGAAGGAACTCAAGCAGATCAAAGGGCACGAAGGCCCGGTCACGGGCGTGGTGTTCGCCGACAAAGACACGCTCGTGACCGCGTCGATGGACCGCACCGTGCGCGTGTGGACCGTCGCCGACGGCAAAGAGAAGAAGAAACTCGGCCCGACTACCGACGACCCGTACGGCCTCTCGTGGAGCGCGACCGCGAAGACGGCCGCGGTGTGCGGCTACTCCGGCAAGGTCACGTTCTGGGCGCTCGATTCCGAGAAGCCGAAGCACACCGCGGAGGTGAAGAACCCCGGGTACTGCGTGGCACTCACCGCGGACGGCAAGCGCGCGTTCACCGGGCACGACAACGGCACGGTCGCGGTCAGTCCCAGCGCGGGAAAGTAGGGGCCCGCGGCGGTTCGATCGGGAGCAGTTGAGGCGCGGGCGGCTCGGTCACGTCCGGCGGGGCTTCGCGCGCGTACCAAATCGCGCGGCCCCCGCGGAGCAGCGGGTCGTCCGCGTACGGCTTCTGTGCGAACCCGCACCCGGCCACGAGGGCCAAGAGCGGCGCGACGCGCGCGACCAACCGCATTCGTGCCCCCAAAGTGGTACGCGATTACATCGGCCGCGCGGGCTGGGGAAGTTGAGGGAGATTGGCTCCCACCCCGGGACCGCGGCCGTCCCGGCCGCACGTTGAACACTGATTGTCCGCGGCTCGAAACGACGAATCCGTGCGGCGCGCAACACGTGCGGCCGAGACGGCCGCGGTCCCGGGAGGTCACACCACCGCGAGCGGGTCGCGTTCGACACGGCTGGCCCACGCTTCTACACCCGCGAAGGCGGCGCGCAGGCGGTCGGCGAGGTCTTCCACCGCGGGGCGCTCGGTCGCGTAGTGGCCCGGCAGGATCAACCCGACGTTCGCGCCGCGCGCCGCAAGGGCGTCGTGGAACCGCACTTCCCCCGTGAGGAACACGTCCGCTTTGCGCTTGATCGCGTCGGTGAGGTACTCGCCGGCGGCACCGCACGCGAGCGCGACCGTGCGGACGACGCGCGACGAATCGCCCACGAGTTGCACGCACGCGGCGCGCAACTCGCGCTTCGCGCGCTCCGCGAGCGCGCCGAGCGTGGTGGGGTCGGCAAGTTCCCCGATCCGCCCTTCGCCGCCGCTCGCGAGCGGCTTCAGCGGGTACACGTCGAACGCCACTTCCTCGTAACTGTGCGCGCGCTTCAGCGCCGCCACAACCGCCGGCACGAGCGGTTCCGGCACCACCACTTCCAAGCGCCATTCGTTGGTCTCCTCGCGCCGCCCCACCTGCCCGACCACCGGGTTCGCGCCCGCGAGCGGGAAGAACGTGCCGGTGCCCGCGAGCCGGAAGCTGCACTGCTCGTAATTGCCGATCACGCCCGCGCCCGCCCCGAACACGGCGGCGGACACTTTTTCCATGTCGCCGTCCGGCACGAACGCGACGAGTTTGCACTGCTTCTTGCCGTCCTTCGGCCGAAGCGCGACCGCGTTCGTGATGCCGAGGCGCGCGCAGAGGCCGTCGTTGATTCCGCCGGCGCAGTTGTCGAACGCCGTGTGCGGCGAATACACTGCGGTGCCGGCGCGCAGCAGCGGCAGCACGACCGCGCCGTCGGGAGTGTTCGCCGTGAGTTTCTTCGCGCCGCGAAACAGCACCGGGTGATGTGTCACCACGAGCTGCGCGCCCGCGCGCACCGCTTCGTCGGCGACATCCGGCGTGAGCGTGAGACAGGTCAGCACGCGCGACACCTGCGCCGCGGGGTCGCCGAGGAGCAGCCCGACGTTGTCCCACTCGGCGGCGGTAGCGCACGGCGCGAACCGTTCGAGGTGCGCGGCGAACTCGGCAACGGTCGGCATGGGAAACACCAAGATTTCACCGCGGAGACCGCGGAGACCGCGGAGAAAAACAGAGTTCGGGCAAGCTCACTGTATTCCTCTGCGGTCTCGGCGGTCTCCGCGGTGAAAAATCTGCGCTCGCACCGACGCGCGGCGGGCGTTCGCGCCAGTACACAGTAACCGCGGTTCACGGGGCCAACGCATGACGACCGAACACCCGCGTCCGCTCGTGCGGCAGTTGATCCGGGCCGTGCTCGGCACAACGAACGCGCCCGACCGCGAACTCGTCGCGCGGTTCGTCGCCGCCCGCGACGAAGACGCCTTCGCCGAGATCGTGCGCCGCCACGGGCCGATGGTGCTCGCGGTGTGCCGCCGCGTGACCGGGCGCGCGCACGACGCCGACGACGCCTTCCAAGCCGCGTTCATGGTGCTGGCCCGCCGGGCCGCGCACCTCACGAAACCGGAACTGCTGGCGAACTGGCTGTACGGGGTGGCGTACCGCACGGCGCTGGAAGCCCGCACCGCGCGCCGCCGCACCGAGGAGCACGCCGTGCCGCACGCACCCGAACCGGCCGCGCCGCAACCGCCGGACGACACCGCGGACCTGCGCCGCGCGCTCGACGAAGAACTCGCGCAACTGCCGGAGAAGTACCTTGCGGCGGTCGTGCTGTGCGAACTCGAAGGCGCGTCGCGCGCCGCGGCGGCGCGGCAACTCGGCATCCCCGAAGGGACGCTCTCCAGCCGGCTCGCGCACGCGCGCAAGGTGCTGGCGGAGCGCCTGAGCAAGCGCGGCATCACCGCGGGCGCGACCGGGCTGTTCGCCGCGCTCGGCGGCACCGGCACCGCGCACGTCCTGACCACCTTGGCTCTCATCACGGTAACGTCGTCGGTCGCGTTCGCGCCCGGCGCACCGGTCCCGCTCGGCGCGGCGACCGCGGCTTCCACCCTCGCCACCGGAGTGCTGAAAACGATGTTCGCTTCACGCTTGCGCCTGTCGGTCGCCGCGCTCGCCCTCGCCCTCGCGGGCACCGGCGGCGCGGTCGCGTATCAGTACCCCGCGCCGCCCGCGCCCGCCGCTCCGAGCGTCCCGCTCGCACCGAACTCGTTCCCCGCGGCCGATCCGTTCAACCCGGTTGCGTTCGCACAGCCCAAGGCCGAGCCGAAGAAAGTGCCGGCGAAGGGCATCGAAGACGACGACGTGCCGTACACGTCGTTCCCGGCGCAAGCGGTGGTGCGCGTCGAGGACGGGAAGCTGATCGTGCGGACGCGCGGTCAGCACTACGCCGCGGTCACGCAAAAGGTCGGCGACCAGACCGTGGCGTACTACGAGTACAAATCGGGCGTGTCCGCGCAGACCGTGGACGCGGCCGACGTCGCGGTGTTCGACATGAAGGGCAACCGCGTGTCGCCGAAGGTGTGGAAGGAAACGCTGAAGTCCGACGTTCACGTTCTCGTTTCGGCGGACGGCAAACTGCCGAACCCGCGCGAGCTGGCGCTCTTCAAGCAAGACGTGCTCGTCGTCGTGCTGCCGAGCGCGACGGTTCTGCCGGGCAACGGGCCGCGGTACTCCTCGCCGCTGGCGCTGCCGGCGGTGGCACCGACCCAACCCGCCCTGCCCCGCCTGAACACGCGGCCCGCGCTGCCGCCGGCACCCGCCGCGCCGCCCGCACCGCCGGCGTTCGACGTCGAACTCGAACTCCCGTCCTCACCCCTGCCGACCGTAGCCAAGTAGCGCGAAACTCCGGCCCGCGGCACCCGCGTTGCGTATCACTGGCTGTGCCCGGCGATACGCGACGCGAGGCCGAACGATGACGAACGACACGCACGACCCGGGGCGGCGCAGTTGGGTCGCCTCCGCGAACGAACCCGGCACCGACTTCCCAATTCAGAACCTGCCCCTCTGCACGTTCGCGCCGCCGAACGACGCTCGGCCGCGAGTCGGTGTCGGGATCGGCGATGCGATCCTCGACGCGAGCGACTGGCTCCCCGGTCCGAACCTGAACGGCTTCTGCGCCCTCCCCGCGGCGCAGCGCGCGGAACTGCGTGCGCAGTTCGTTCGCGCCCTCGAAGCCGGCGCGCCGGCTCGCGAGCTGTTCGCGCAGCGCGAGTGCACGTTCTACTTGCCCACCGCGGTCGGCGATTACACCGACTTCTACGCTTCGATCCACCACGCGACGAACGTCGGCAAGCTGTTCCGCCCGGACAACCCGCTGCTGCCGAACTACAAGCACGTTCCCATCGGCTACCACGGGCGCGCGTCGTCACTGGTGGCGAGCGGAACGCCGATCCGCCGCCCGCACGGGCAACTCGGCGAGGGCACGTTCGGTCCCACGCGCGAACTCGATTACGAAGTCGAAGTCGGCGCGCTGCTCGGCCCCGCGAACGCGCTCGGGGCACCGGTTCCCATTTCCGAAGCGCGGGCGCGGGTCGCGGGCGTGTGCTTGGTGAACGATTGGTCCGCCCGCGACGTGCAGCGCTGGGAGTACCAACCGCTCGGCCCGTTCTTGGCGAAGAACTTCGGCACGAGCGTGTCGCCGTGGGTGATTACCGCGGAGGCGCTCGAGCCGTTCCGCGTGCCGGCCCCGGCGCACGACGCGCCCGTCCTGCCGTACCTTCAGGAACCGGACGCGGGCGCGTTCGACATTCACGTCGAAGTGTGGTTGCGCGCGTCGGGCGAATCGGAAGCGATTCGGCTGAGCCGCGCGCCGTTTCGCGAAATGTATTGGACGCTCGGTCAGATGGTCGCACACCACACGAGCAACGGCTGCCCGCTGCGCGCCGGCGACCTGATCGCGAGCGGCACCGTGAGCGGTCCGGAGAAAGAGAATCGCGGCTGCCTGCTCGAACTGACAGCCAAGGGTAACGACCCGGTGCGATTGCCGAGCGGGGCCACGCGCAACTTTCTCGAAGACGGCGACGAGGTGATTCTGCGCGCGAACTGCGAGCGCGCCGAGTTCGCGCGCATCGGCTTCGGCGAGTGCCGCGGCGTCGTGCTTTCCGTCGGTTGAGCGTGCGAATTGCCGACACATGTTGGATCGGGCCGCGCGCGATATTGCTTGAAACTGAAAGCACTTCGCAATTGAGAAGTCGCGCGAATCGGGCAGACAATTCTTCGGTCGCCGAGTGCGCACTTTATGGGAGCGCGTGCTAGGATGACAACACACCCTCTCAGAGGAGCCCAGATGCGACGCACCCTTCGTTCCCTCGTCCAGTTCCTGAAGGCGGAAGACGGCCCGACGGCGGTGGAGTACGCGGTGATGCTCGCGCTCATCATCGTGGTGTGCATCGCTGCGATCACGACTCTCGGCGGCAACGCGAACAGCACATTCAGTTTCGTCGGTGGGAAGATCAAGCCGACCGGCAGTTGAGCAGTTGTCAACTCCGCACGCGGCCGGGCCAAGGTGCCCGGCCGCTTCGCGTTGGTGCCCGATTTTTTGCAGTGCGCCCGAAACTTCGTGTCGCGGAACCGGGCGCGCGACCGTTTAGTGTCAGATCGGGCGCACGAGTTTCGGCGCGCCTCAGAATCTGCCCAAAATGCCCGCTCGATGCGGTTGCTCGCCCCGCGGTCGAGGGTTACGTTCACACTGTCCGCCCGCAGGTTCGCCCCGCCCGCAGGTTCGCCCCGCCCCGGTTCGCCCCGCCCCGGTTCGCCCTCACTCTCGCCCGCGCGCCGCGCCCACGGCGCTCTTTCGTTCCCTCCGCCGGTTCACGCACCGGTTCCAACTTTTGCGCGCGTTCGGGAGCGTCCCCCGGGTCGCGCGCCGCACTGTGGGGGCGCGCGTTTGCCCGAACGCGCGCCCCCGTGTATCGTGAGCGGAACCTCTCCGCTCACGGGTCGCACCTCATGCGCTTGGTCACACTTCTCGGCGCGCTCGCACTCGCGGGCATCGTCGCCGCGCAGCCCGAACCGAAAGCGGAGCCGAAGGGCCGCCCGCCGGTCGTCGTTTCGGAAAAGGCGCGCGAGATCCACGATTCCGCGCTGCTGATCGACGGGCACAACGATCTGCCGTGGGAGCTGCGCGAAACCGGCGACCCCGGGTTCCGCACCATCGACTTGACCAAGCCGCAGAAGAAGTTTCACACCGACATTGCGCGGCTCAAGAAGGGGAACGTGGGCGCGCAGTTCTGGAGCGCGTTCGTGCCGTCGAACACCGCCGCCAAGGGCACCGCGGTGAAGATGACGCTCGAACAGATCGACACGATTCACGAAATGGTGCGCCGCTACCCGGACGCCTTCGAGATGGCGAGCGGCACCGAGGACATTCTGCGCATCCGCAAGGCCGGGAAGGTCGCGAGCCTCATCGGGGTCGAGGGCGGCCACAGCATCGACAACTCGCTCCCGATCCTGCGCCTCTACTACAAGCTCGGCGTCCGCTACATGACACTCACGCACTCCGATTCGCTCGAATGGGCCGACTCGTGTTCCGACGCGCCGCGCGCCAACGGGCTGTCGCCGTTCGGCGTTCAAGTGGTTCAGGAGATGAACCGGCTCGGCATGTTGGTCGATCTGTCGCACGTCTCCCCGGACACCATGAAGGCCGCGCTGAAGGCGACCAAAGCCCCGGTCATCTTCTCGCACTCGTCGGCGCGCGGCGTCGCCGACCACCCGCGGAACGTGCCGGACGACGTGTTGAAACTCGTGAAGGCGAACGGCGGCGTGGTGATGGTGAACTTCTACAGCGGGTTCCTGACGCCCGAAGGCGCGCGGGCGATGCAACTGATGTTCGAGAAGGGCCGCGAGTTGAAGAAGCAGTTCCCGGACGACGACGCGAAGTACCGCGAAGCGTTCCGCGCGTGGGCCAAGCAGAACGACTACCCCGCGGGCGACGTGCGCGACATCGCCGACCACATCGACCACATCGTGAAGGTCGCGGGCATCGACCACGTCGGCATCGGTTCGGACTTCGACGGCGTGCCGAAACTGCCGAAACAGATGGACGACGTGTCGTGTTACCCGCTACTGACGCAACTGATGCTCGACCGCGGGTACACGAAAGAACAGATTCACAAGGTGCTCGGCGGGAACCTGATGCGCGCGTTCGCGGCGGCCGAGAAGGTGAGCCGCGAGTGGGGAAAGTGACGCGCCTCCTCCTCGAAATCGCCGTTTCGTCTGTCGAAGAAGCGGCGCTGGCGGTCGCGTGCGGCGCGGACCGTATCGAACTGTCGTGCGCGCTGGAACTCGGCGGCCTCACGCCGAGTATCGGTCTGATGCGCGAGGTGCGCGCGGCAGTGCGAGTGCCGGTGTGGGCGCTGGTGCGCCCGCGGCCCGGCGGCTTCGCGTACTCGCGCGCCGAAATCGCCACCATGCACTCCGACGCCGAAGCGCTGATGACCGCGGGCGCGGACGGCATCGTGACCGGGGTGCTCGATCGCGCGAACCGCGTCGATGTGCGCGCGACGGGCCGCGTGGCGGCACCCGCGAACGGGCGCGCCGCATTCCACCGCGCGTTCGATCTGGTCGCCGCGCCGCACGAAGCGCTCCTCGCGCTCGAAATCGCCGGCTTCGCGCGCGTGCTGACGAGCGGCGGCGCGCCGACCGCACTGGAAGGCGCGCCGCGGCTCGCGGAACTGATTCGCGCGAACCGGCTCGAAGTGCTGCCCGGCGGAAGCGTGCGCGCCGCGAACGTCTGCGAACTGGTGCGCGCGACCGGCGCGACGCAGGTTCACGCCGCGTGCCGCCAACTGGTGCGGCCCGGCCCCGCGGAGATGGGCGACGAAACCACGCTGGACGCGGACGCGGTGCGCGCGCTGCGGGCCGCGCTCGACTCACTCGCGGCTTCGTAACATGAGCGGCATATGTCCGAGCGGACGTTGGATGCGTTCCTGAGCGCGCTGCGGCGCAGCCGGCTGTTCGACGCACCGGACTTGGACCGGTTCATCGCGCGCGCGCGGGCGAATTCGGCCCGCGCACTGGCGGACGCGCTCGTCCGGTTCGGCGCGCTCACGCACTACCAAGCCGACAAACTGCTGCGCGGGCGCACGGCGGGCCTCGTCATCGGCCCGTACGCGATCCTCGCGCCGCTCGGTCGCGGCGGAATGGGCACCGTCGTGTACCTCGCGCGCGACCGGCGCGTCGCGGAAGAGTTCGGCGATTCGGTGCTCGTCGCGCTGAAGTTGCTCCCGGTCCGCATCGGCGCGGCACAGCCCGTCACGCTCGCCCGGTTCCGGCGCGAAATGGAGTTGGGCAAGCGCGTGCGGCACCCGAACGTGGTGCGCACGTTCGCGACCGGCGACACCGACGAGGTTCACTACCTCGCGCTCGAATACGTCCCGGGCCTGACGGTCCGCGATTGGGTGAAGAAGCACGGGCCGATGCCGCTCGGCGAAGCCGCGTGCGTGTTCGCGGACGTGGCCGCCGGCCTCGCGCACGTTCACGCGAACGGCCTCGTTCACCGCGACGTGAAACTGGCGAACGTGATCGTGCGGCCCGACGGCACCGCGGTGCTACTGGACCTCGGCCTCGCCATCGCGCCGGCGGAGCCGCGCCCGGAGAACCCGGCGGTCGCGGGCGGGAAAGGCTACGTCGTCGGCACGATGGACTACCTCGCCCCAGAGCAGAGCCGCGACTCCGCCGCGGTCGGGCCGAAGGCCGACGTGTACGGGTTGGGCTGCGCGCTGTTCGCCGCACTCACGGGGCGCGTGCCCTTCCCCGCCGACGACGCGAAAGCGAAGATCCGCCGGCACCGCACCGACCCGCCGCCGCCGCTGCCCGGTGTGCCGCCGGAGTTCGAGCGACTGCTTCACCGGTTCATGGCGAAAGACCCGGACGCGCGCCCGACCGCGACCCAAGCCGAGGCGCTGCTCCGCAAGTGGGCCGACGTGCCGATGGCGCAACCGGTCGGCGACCCGCTGGCCGCGGCTGACGCGCCCGGGCTAGACGCCGGGCTGTGGGAATCGACGCCCGGCGACGAGTTGCCGACACTCGCGCCCGAAGGCGCGGACGCGAACCCGTTCGCGCGCGTCGACGAATCCGGGAGCGCCGCGATTGTGCTCGCGGACGCCCCCGAGCGCACCCCGAACGTGCTCGGGTGGTTCGGCGCACTCGCGGCGTGCGCGCTGGTAGTCTTGGTGCTGGTACTCGTCGCCCGGCGGTTGTAGGATGCGGCCCATGCGCACCGTGAAATACTTCAAACGGCACCGGATGGAGTTGTCGCTCCGGTACCCGCTGCCAAGCGTACCCGCGCTGCCCGCGGGCTACGAGTGGCTCCCGTGGGACGACTCGCTCCTCGACCTGCACGCCGAAACCAAGTTCACCAGCTTCGCCGGGCACGAAGACGCGCTGGTGTTCTCCAGCCTCGGCACGCGCGCCGGCTGTCACAATCTGATGGGCGCGATCCGCTTCCGCGTCGGGTTCGTGCCGCAGGCCACATGGCTCCTCAGCGGGCCGGACGGCTGCGCCGGCACCGTGCAGGGCTTGCGCGACGACGCGGGTCACGGCGGGATTCAGAACCTCGGCGTGGTGCCCGAGTGTCGCGGAATCGGCCTCGGGCGCGCGCTCCTGTTGAAGGCGCTGCACGGGTTCGCGTCGGTCCGGCTCCCGCGGGCGTTCCTCGAAGTGACCGCGACCAACGGCCCGGCGGTGCGGTTGTACCGGTCGCTGGGGTTCCGCGCGACGAAGGTGCTGTACCGCGCTGTGGAACTGCCCGACCCGGCCGAAGTCGGCGCGGGGCTGTGATTTCTTGTAGGTCGCGGTCGAGCGAGGCTTCGCCGCGAGGCGCGACGGCGAGCCAGCAATCCGAGAAACGCTTGCGTCTTTCGCGATTCAATAGACGCGAGCGTTCCAGTGAAAAGTGATTCGCCGTCGGGCCTCGGTTTGGTGCCGCGTCGCCTCACTTGCGGTGCAATCTCGGTGACGCGGCCTTGCGAAGCGCCGCTCGACCGCGACCTACAAGAGGCGGGTTAGGTTCTTGACACCCACCTCCGTAGAATGCCGCAAAGCGCTCATCACGAAAGGTGCGTCGCGTGGGACAGCAGGTTTACCAGCACACGTTCGCGAACGGGCTTGTGCTGCTCGCGGAGCGCATGGATCACGTCCGCTCGGCCGCGTTCAACTTCCTCGTCCCGGCCGGATGCGCGTTCGACCCCGCCGGGCAAGGCGGCGTCGCGAGCGTGCTCGCGGGCCTCATCACCCGCGGGGCCGGCGCGCGCGGCAGTCGCGAACTCTCGCTCGCGCTGGACAACCTCGGCGTCGATTCGGACGAGAGTGTCGGCGCGGTGAACATGCGGTTCTGGGGGTCCACCCTCGCCCGCAACGTGCCCGCGGCGCTCGACATTTACGCCGACATTCTGCTGCGCCCGCACCTGCCGGAAGAGGAACTCGAACCGGTTGTCGCGCTCGCGATTCAAGACATTCAGAGCCTCGAAGACGCGCCGCAATCGAAGGTGATGGTGGAACTGCGCAAGCGGTACTACCCGCCGCCGATGAACAAGGACCGGCGCGGCACCGAAGCCGAACTCGAAGCGCTCACGATCGACGCGGTTCGGGCGGTTCACGCCACCGGGTTCCGGCCGAACGGCACGATCCTTTCCGTCGCCGGCAACATCGAGTGGGAGCCGCTGAAGGAGCAAGTCGGCCGCTTGTTCGGCGACTGGAAGCCGGGCGCGGCGACCGACGCCGCGCCCCAACCGCACGCGCCGCAATCGGCGCACATTCACAAGGACACGTCGCAGACGCAGATCGCGCTCGCGTACCCGAGCGTGACGATTACGGACCCGGATTTCTACAACGCCCGCGCCGCGGTGAGTGTGCTGAGCGGCGGCATGAGTTCGCGCCTCTTCACCGAAGTGCGCGAGAAGCGCGGCCTGTGCTACAGCGTGTACGCGACGCACGAATCGCTGAAAACGCAGGGCAGTGTACTCGCGTACGCCGGCACGCGGGCGGAGCGCGCGCAAGAAACGCTGGACGTGACGCTGAACGAACTGCGCCGCCTCAAAGACGGTATCAGCGACGACGAACTGGACCGCGTCCGGGCCGGGTTGAAGTCGTCGCTCATCATGCAAGAAGAATCGACCTCCGCGCGCGCCGGGGCCATCGCGACCGACTGGTACTACCTGAACCGCGTGCGCTCGTTCGACGAGATTCAGGCGATCATCGACGGGTTGACCCCGGCGAAGATTCTGGCTCACTTGGAGCGCTACCCGGTGCGCAACGTGACGCTCGTCACACTCGGCCCGAAACCGCTGGAAGTGAAAGAGCCGGGCGGCTGGTGCTAGCAATCAACCACGAGTTCACCATGACCGAAGGGCGAGCAGAGTCGGTGGCGCGCGAGCCGGACGAGGCCGTTGCGATGTTGGTATTCGCGTACATCGCGGGTGTGATCGGCACGTTGACCGCGGCGCTCGCGTGGGTGTTCTGGTTCCGCGGGTACGCTTGATTCCGCCCTCTCCCCGCGCCCGCGGGGAGAGGGCAGCGAGCGAAGCGAGCGGGTGAGGGGCCGCGACGCCACTAAGGGGGCTACGCGATTCACCCTTCGCAGAGCACCAGCACGCGCTGAGTGCCCCTCACCCGGCGTCCGCTTGGAACGCTGCGCCTGCGTGCGCAGTCTTGCTTTGCGCCGCCACCCTCTCCCGCTGGCGCGGGGCGAGGGTAGAAAGCCGAACTCACTTTCGACATCTTGCACCGGCGCTGCCGGGTTGGCCTTCTGAGGTTCCGAATGCCGTTCCACTCGCACACGCTGCCCAACGGGCTGCAACTGATCGGCGAAACCAGCCCGGCGGCGCGGTCGGTCGCGGTCGGGTTCTTCGTGCGCACCGGGTCGCGGGACGAGACGCCCGCCGAGTCCGGGGTGTCGCACTTCCTCGAACACATGATGTTCAAGGGCACCGAGCGCCGCTCCGCCGAGACCGTGAACCTCGACTTCGACCGCATCGGCGCGAACTACAACGCGTACACGAGCGAAGAGAACACCGTGTACTACGCGGCGCTGCTGCCGGAGTACCTCACGCAGGGCGTGGACATCCTCGCGGACATCCTGCGTCCCAGCTTGCGCGCCACCGACTTCGACATGGAAAAGAAGGTGATTCTCGAAGAAATCGAGATGTACGAAGACCAGCCGGGGTCGGTCGCGTGGGACCGCGCACGGCGGCTGTACTTCTCGGCGCACCCGCTCGGCAACTCGGTGCTGGGCACCAAAGAAAGCGTGGGCGCGCTCACGCCCGAACAGATGCGCGCGTACTTCACGCACCGCTACGCCGCGAACAACATCGTCGTTTCGGTCGCGGGCAACTTCGACTGGGTGCGGTTCGTCGAACTGATCGAGGCCAAGTGCGGCCACTGGAACACCGACGTGGTCGGGCGCGACCACCGCACCGAGTGGCGCGGCGAACCGGCGCTGCACGTGCTCACGCGCGAGAAGGTGCAGCAAGAGTACGCCATGATGATGTGCGGCGGGCCGCCGGCGCACTCGCGCATGCGGTACGCGGCCGACGCGCTCGCGCTCGCGGTCGGCGACGACGGCGGCAGCCGGTTGTACTGGGCGCTGGTCGACCCCGGGCACGCGGACTCGGCCGATTGCAGCTACGTCGAGAACGACGGCAACGGCGCGGTGTACGTTTCGCTGAGCGGCGAACCGGAAGCGACGGAGGCGAACATCGCCCTCGCGCAAAAGGTGCTCGCCGAAGTGCAAGCGGGCGGCATCACCGAAGAAGAGTTGCACCAAGCGAAGAGCAAGATTCTGTCGCGCGTGGTGCGCGGGAGCGAGCGCCCGATGGGCCGCATGCAAGCCCTCGCCGCCGCGTGGAGCTACACGGGCGAGTACCGCGACGTGGACACCGAACTCGCCAACTTCGAGGCCGTCACACTCGCGGACGTGCGCGCGTACTTGGACGCGTACCCCATCGACAAGCAAACGGTGGTCGCCTTCGGGAAGCTGAAGGAAGTGTGCGGCGTCACCGGCACACCGGTGTGAAGTCGGACGAACCGCACTCCTCTGGTGGCACAGGCTTTCCAGCCTGTGCCGCTACACTTTTCCGATCAGCACAGGCTGGAAAGCCTGTGCCACCAATCCCCTACAACATTGCCAGCGCTCGCAGGTCCGCGACCGGTTCGTCGAACGAGCACGAACCGAAGGCGTGCAGGAAGTTCGCGCGAGCGTCGCGCACCTGTTCGGCGCTCAAACTCTTGGCGCGCCAGTGGGCGCGTTCGTCGAACCGGAACGCGGTCGGGTCGGTTTCGGCCAACACCGGTTCCAAGTCGCGGTCGCCGTGCCACGCGAGCGCACTCGCCACAAACACATTCAGAAAGCCGTGCGTGACGGCCCGCGGCGCGTCCGGCTTGTAGGTGAGCGGGTGTTCGGCGCGCACCGGGTGGTGCAGCCCCGCGGTCGCCTTGAACGCGAGCCGCCGGTCCGCACACGCGCGGATAAAGCCCGCTACGGTTTCCACACTCGGAAGCGCTTCGGGCGTTACGCCGCCGGTGCGCACCTTCGCGAAGCACCCCGCTTCGCGCACCGCGTTCAGTTCCGCGACGGGCACTTCACAGTAGACCGCCCGCGAAGCCCGAAGCACGCGCTTCGTTTCGAGCGCCGCGGCCCGCGGTTCGTCGGTTTCGGCGAGCACGGAGAGCGCGCCGTCGAACTCGCGCGGCACCTGCGGCAGGTCCGCGGCGCTCACCACGAGAAAGCGCAGCAGCCACGCGTGTTCGTGCGTGCGGTACGAAGCGAAGTTGGCGGCGGCACCGGCGCACGGCAGCGCCGCGGGCGGGAACGTGCCCGCGTAGTCGAGCGCGCCTTCGAGCAGCGCGCGGAGCGCGGGCGCGACGGAACCGGACATGCTTCGCTCCTCGGAAAAAGACGAACGGCCGGCAGGAGCCGGCCGTTCGCCGAGCGACTGCCGCCGCGAACGTTACTGGTCCTTGAGTTCCATCCCGAACACGCCGGCGATCGCGTTCGTGAGCGGCGCGGTCGGCTTCTTCGGCTGCTGGTAGCCCCACATCGTGTTGAGCAGTTCGTAGCCCATGATCGCACCGATCAGCACGAACGCGAGCGACGGGAAGAGGAACAGCACCGGCACGATGCCCCACGGTTTGGTGGGCTGGTCCACGGTGCCCGCGGGCACCGCGTCGGCGTCGTCCTCGTCTTCGTCGCGCTTCTTGCCCTTCGCGCCCTTCAGCGCGCCGGCCGCGGAGCTGTCGTCCTCGACTTCGTCTTCCAGATCGACGTCGGCTTCCTCGGCGACGAGTTTCTTCGGTTTGGCCTTCGCGCCCTTCTTCGCCTTCGGCGCGTCCTCTTCGTCTTCGAGGACGACCACCTCGCTGCCGGACTCTTCGCTCGAATCGGATTCGAGTTCGAAGTCGGCCTTGTCGAGGTCCGTGTCCGAATCCACGGCGACGGCTTCCGAGCCGCTCTCGTCGCTCATCGGCGGGATTTCGAAGTCGGTCTCGAAGATGTCGCCCTTGTCGTCCTCGTTCTTCTCGGCCCCTTCGCCGAGCGCGGCCTGTTCGAGGCTCGAACCGCTGCTGTCGTCGAGCGTCAGTTCGAACTCGCTGTCGGAATCGGAATCGAGGACGAGCTTGCCGGACTTCGGCGCGCCGAGTTTCGTGCTGCTGGCGACCGCGGACGAATCGAGCGACAGCTCGAAGTCCACGTCCGACCCCTCGTCGTCCGCCTTCTTCTTGTCCGCTTTGCCCTTGTCCGCCTTCTTGCCCTTTTCGAGCGAGATGCCGCTGTCGGCCGGGTCGTTCAGGTTGATGCCGCTCTTGCTGGCCTTCGCGCTCTTGTCCTTCGGAAGCGAGCCGATGTCGACCTCGTCGCCGCCCTCGTTGTTCATCTGGAGGTCGAAGTCGTCGTTGTCGGCGTCGAGGCTCAGTTCGAACTCGCTGCTGTCCGGCGGGCGGGTGCTGGCGCTGCTGCCGCCGAGGGACAGCTCGCCCGACGACGGCGACTTCGGGGCGCTCAGTTTCGCGCTGCTGCCGCCTTTAATCACGGCGCTGCCCGGGCCGATCAGGTCCAGTGCGAGCTCTTCGGTCTGCACGTTCTCGTCGGAACCGGACTTGCCCTTCGGCTTGCTGCCGTCGAGGCGCACGTCGCTGTCGCCCTTCGACGGGGCGAGTTTGCCGCTCTTGGGCGCGGGCTTCTGGGGCTCTTCGGTAAGCGAGAACACTTCGTCGGAGCCGGAACCGTCGCCGAGGTCGAGCGGCGCGTCGTCGCCGGCGGGCTTCTTCTTGTCGCCGATACCGGGAACCTTGAAGTCGTCGGAGCCGAGTTCGCCCCCGGTCGGGGCGAGCGGGAGGCCGTCTTCGCTCGCCATTCCGAGTTGGCGGGCGAGTTCCTCGATCGCGGCGAGTTTGAAGCGAATGGTACTGCCGTCGCGGATCTGGCTGAGCCGCTGGAACTCGGGGTCGGTCTTCAACCGCTTCTTCATTTCGGAGGGCGTAATGCCCAACTTCTCCGCGGCCTCCTCGAGAGTGATGTTCTGCGCCATTGGGACACTCGCGGCAAAATCGAGGTGAAGCGCGGGCCGGATTCGGCGGCGCGGTGCAACTGAGTTGATTGTAAACCCTCTACTCGGCTACACAAGTGCCGTTCCGCGTAAGCGCCGCGGTCGCGTGCGGAACGGGTTGCGCACTCGCTACAACCCCACCGTCAGGCGCGCCGCGGACCGACAAACGCACGCGGCCCGCCCCTTTTGGGGCGGGCCGCGTGCTAGTGCCGAAGTTCGAGTCAGTTCGCCCGGTTCGCGGCGACCCACAGCATGTAGGCGACGCGGTCGTGGAGTTGCTGGCGCTTCCGGCGCTGGCGGTACACGTCGCGCCACAGGTAGTAGATGCTGGCGATGGTGAGGCAAGCGACGTTGCACGCGAGCAAGTGAAACACGGTAGTCTGCTCCCATGGTCGGGCGCTAAATGGTTGGCCCGCTTCGGCTTCGGAGAGTGGTGGCCGAGTCGCTCGGCCGACACCGAACCTTAGACCACCGCGCACGAGCGTCAACCGTTCCTCGGCGAAAATGATGCGCGCGCGAGTTATGCGGGTGGCGATTTTTTCGGCAGATGTGATGCGACACGCGCACCCGGCACGGGCCGCGTTACCGGACTTGTACCGAACGTTAACCGGCGGAATCGGGCGGGCCGGCGAGTTCCCCGCGCAGCCCGTTTAGCCCCTCGCTGCCGAGGCGAATCAGCGTTCCGTCCACTTCCACTTCGAACAGGTCGTCCAGCTCTTGGTACGAGATGATGCGCACGCGCGCCCCGGGTTTCAGCCCCTGCGATTGCCAGTGCCGCAGCCGCGCGGGGTTGTCGTCTTGCGCCTCGCGCACGATCACCGTTTGGCCCGCGCGGTACTCGGACAGGCGCGGCAGGTTGCGCGCCCGCAGTTCGCCGGTGCGCGACGGGATCGGGTGCCCGTGCGGGTCTTCTTTCGGTTCGCCCAAGTAGTCGGCAATCGCTTGTTCGAGCCGCGGCGAAATGGCGTGCTCGAGCGCTTCGGCCTCGGCGTCCACTTCGCTCCAATCGAGCTTCAGCACTTGCGTGAGGAACAGTTCCACCAGTCGGTGCCGGCGGATGACGCGCAGCGCCTCGGCGCGCCCGGTCGGCGAGAGCCTCGCGCCCTCACTGCGCGTGTACTCGATCCAGCCGGCGTCCGCGAGGCGCTTCAGCATTCCGGTGACGGACGGGGCCTTCACGCCGAGCGCTTCGGCGATGCGATTGGTGAGCACGAGCGCGTCGGCCCCGCCGAGCGCGAAAATGGCTTTGAGGTAGTCTTGAACGGCCGAAGAGGGTTGGTCCGGCATTCGCGGCTCCGTGCGGCTCCGTTCATCATAACGTTGCGGCCCGGAGCGGCGCGAGAACTTCGTGAAGGTCGGTCAGGCCGCGGCGCGAAGCGCGCCCGATTCGCCGATGAGGAACCGCGCGGCGCGCGCGCACGCCCCCGGCACGGCGGCCCGCGCGCGGAGCGCTTCGAGCTGCGCCACCAGCGCGCCGCGGGCCGCGCCGTCGTTCAGCCAGTGCAACAGGTGCCCCGCGACGCGCTCGGACTCGTCCCGACACGACACCACTTCCGGGAACAGTTCCGCCCCGGCCATCAGGTTTACCAGTGTGATGTACGGCACCTTCAAAACGCGCGGCATCAGCCACTTGTACAGCCGGTTGATCGTGTACACGATCGCGGTCGGCTTCGCCCGGTAGAGCAGTTCGAGGCTGACCGAACCGGACACCGCGGCGCAGCAGTCGGCGAGTTCGATGATCTCCGGCGTGCGCCCGGTGTGAACTTCGACCGGCACGCCGGCGGGCAGTTGCGCGCGCAGTTGCGTCGCGTGCTTCTCGTTGAAGGCGGCCACGAGGAACCGCGCGTCCGGGCGCGAAGCGAACACGCGCCGCGCGGCGCTCAGCAGCATCGGGCCGTTTACGTCCACTTCCCAGTTGCGCGAACCGGGCAAGAGCGCGACCCGCGCCCCGGGTTTCGCGCGCTGTTCGGCCACGAACGCTTCGTCCAACCGTTGGCGCGCGAGTTCGTCGAAGTACGGGTGCCCGACGTAGTGCGTGCGCACGTGCCGCGCCCGGTACCACTCGTCCTCGAACGGCAGCGCGGTGAGTACCCCGGTGAAGTGCTTGCGCATCGCGCGCACGCGCCCGCGCTTCCACGCCCACACTTGCGGCGGCACGAAGAAGTACGTGGGCACGCCGTACGCCTTCAGGCGCTTGGCGAGTGCGAAGTGGAACCCGGGGTAGTCGATGAGCACGACCGCGTCCGGGCGCGTGCGGCGGATGTGCCGCTCCGCGAGGTCCGCGACGCGAAAGAACGTGGGCAGTTTGCCGAGTACCCCGCCGATGCCCATCACCGCGAGGTCCGCGAGCGGGTACATCAGTTCGCACCCGGCGGCGCGCATGAGCGGCCCGCCCAGCCCGGTCAGTTCGGCCGCCGGGTTCAGGGCGCGAAACGCGCGGGCGAGGTTCGCGCCGTGGAGGTCGCCGCTCGGTTCACCGGCACTGAGGAAGAACTTCATCGGCGTCCTTGCCGCGTGGAATGTGTCGTGCGGCGAGCGTAGACCGCCCGCCTCACGAATGGAAGCCCAACTCCCCATCACCCCTTCGGCGCGACGGTGTCGCGCGCGGGCACCGCGCCGCTGCCGCGCCCGGGGAGGTCGGTCGGTTCGGCGACGCGGCGGTAGCCGAGCGAGCGGAGCACTTCGAGCACCTCGCTCCACGTCGGGAACGGGCGGCGGTTCTCGCGCTTGTAGCGGTCCATCGCCTTCATGAACTCGGTTTCGTCGTCCGAGTAGTCGCGCTCGCACGTCGTCGGGTCGACGAGGCGGCGGCGCTCGCTGCTCTTGCGCTTGGCAGCGGCGTTCTCGGCGCGACGGCGGTCCGTCGCAACGGGAATGTTGAGTTTACGCCGGTCGGCCGGGAAGCCGGTCGCCGCTTCGGGGGCGGCGCTTGCGGGAGTAGTCATTATCAGCGGTGCCTCGCAGCCAGTGTGGGGGAAGGCTGGAGCCAGCCGCGCTACCAACCGTGGTGGCGCGTCGTGCGCGAACCGACGGGATGAACGGGTACCATGAACCTACCCGATGAACCGGATATGTCAAACGGAATTCGCCCCGGCCCGCAATTCAGGTCCGATTTCCTGTAGTAAATGATTCGGATTCGGCAAAGGCGCGAATTGGGGCGGTCTGTAACGCGCACGGCGTGTGCCTCTGGAAGTCGGCGGTCGAAGCGCCCTCGCTCACGCGTCGGGCTACACCGGTGTGGTCGACGCGCCCTTGCTCACGCGTCGGGCTACACCGGAGTAGCCCGACGCGTGAGCGAGGGCGCTCAACACTCGAATACCGCCGACTTCCACAGGCACACCCACGCGCAGGAGTTGCGGTTGGAGCGACCGGGACGCAACGAGCCGGTCCGACGCGCAGGTGCGCGTCGGGCCGGCTCGCGGCAGAGAAGCGGGACGCGCGCCGAACCGGTCTCGGCGCGTCTCATCTCGGACTTAGCCCACGAAGACGCTGTTGAAGCCGAAGTTGCTGGTCCCGAGGAACGCGAGGTCGTCCCCGGCGAACGCGAACACGCTGCCGCCCGAGCCGGAGCCGATCACCACGTCCGCGAGCCCGTCGCGGTCCACGTCCACCGCGGTCACGCTCAGCGGCGAGGTCGCGCTGGGCACACCGAAGGTGGCCGAGGTGCCGTTCGCGCGGAAGACGAGCACCGACGGCGTGCCGCTCAGCGTGCCGAAGATGAAGTCGTCGCGCCCGTCGCCGTCGAGGTCGCCCATCGCCACGGACACGCCGGTGCCGCCCACGGCAATCGTATCGACGAGCAGGCCCGTAGTCGGGCTGAAGATGAGCACGCGGCCGCTGCCGGTGGTGGTCCCCAGCACGAGTTCGTCCAAGCCGTCGCCGGTGAAGTCGCCGGCCGCGACGTTGAACCCGCCGGTGAAGCCCGCGACCGGTTGGGTGTTCACCAGCAGCGCCCCGGTCGCGCCGTCGATGACCCGCACCAGCCCGCCCACCGACGAGGCGATGAGGAGGTCGGCGGTGCCGTCGCCGGTGAAGTCGCCCACGGCCACCGACGCCGAGCCGAACGACGAGTCGAACGCTTGGCCCGACGCGATCAGCGCGCCCGTCGCACCGTTGAAGATGGCGACCGTCGGCGAGTTGGTCGCGGACATGAAGAGGTCGTCCACGCCGTCGCCGGTGATGTCGCCGAACGCGGTCCGCACGCCCGTGGCCCCCGGCAGCGGCGCGAACGTGCCGAGCACGGTGCCGTCGGTGTTCAGCACGGTCACGCTCGGGCTGTTCGGCGAGCTGATGACGGTGCCGAACGCGCGGGCGTCCACGTCGGCGATGGTGGCCGTCGCGGTGGTTTGCGTGCCGAGGAGCGCGCCGGTCGCCATCGAGAGCGCGAACGTAATCGTTTCCGGGCCTTCTTGGGTCGTGTCGCCTTGGATCGGGATGGCGACCGTCGCGGTGGTCGCGCCGTCGGCGAACGTGACGGTGAACGGGCCGGCGGTGAAGTCGGTGCCCGCGGTCGCGGTGCCGCCGGTGACGGTGACGGTCCCGGTCGCGGGGCCGTTGGTGCCGCCGGTGCGGGTGAACGTCAGGGTCAGCGTGCCGCCCTCGGCCGCGCTGAAGGTCGCGCCGCTGAACGCGATCACGCCCGCCGGCGTGTCGCCCGTGGCGAGGCCGTTCAGCGCCGCCGGGGCCGCGCCGATCAGCGTCGCCGCACCTGTACTCAAGTCGATGCGGTACAGATTGCTCACGCCGTTCACAGTGAGTACCGCGGTGCCGAACCCGCTGGCGACGGTGCCGCTGGTGGTGACGCGCACGCCGCCGGAGATGTCGAACCCGCTCACCGCGGTGAAGTCGAGCGGCGCGCCGTTCAGCGTGACCGTCTTCACGTTGGTCTGCATCCCGTTGTTCGGCGGGTTCTGGATCGCCAGCGAGTTGCTCGCCGCGTCGAGCGTGTACTGCGAGGTGACGCCGCCGGTGAGCGACTGGCCGAAGCTGTTCGTGTACGCGGTCGCGCTCACGCCGATCGAACCCATCGGCAGCCCGTTGATCGGGCCGTCCGGCTGATTGCCGGTAGCCATCGCGTTCGTATCAACCACCGCGCCGGTGTTCGGGTTGATGCGGAAGTTCAGCCCGGTGCCGGTGGTCACGCGGATGCGGTCCACGGTGGGGTTGAAGTCGAACCCGTAGCCGCCCTCCGGCAGGTCGATCGGCGCGCCCAACGCGTCCGCGAGCGCGAATTGGCCGGTGGCACCGATCGCGGTCGCCGCGCCGGTCTGCGGGTCGAGCAGGTACAGCGTGCCCACGTTTTCGGTCGCGTTGATGCCGAGGCCGTACAGTTGGCCGGTCTGCGGCCGGAAGTCGATGGCGACGAGCGTTTCGCCTGCGTCCACACCGGTAATGGGTACCGAGACGCTCGTGCCGGGCGTCGCGGTGTTGAACCGCACCAGCATCGTGCCGTCGGGGCTCAGACCGATGGAGGGCGAGCCGCCGACATCGTTCTGAACCGCCAACCCGCTCACGGGGCTCGTCCCGGTGCCGACGGTGCCGAGCATCGTCGCCGCGCCGGTCACGAGGTCGATGCTGTACAACCCGGTCGTGCCGCTGACGGTCAGAATCGCGAACGCGGAGCCGGTCGTCACCGGCATGTTGCTGGTCATCGTGTTCACGCCGGCCGCGATGTCGAACCCGTTCACGTCGTCGAAGTCGAGCGGCGCGCCGTTCAGCGTGACGGTCGCAACAGTCGTCTGCGTGCCCGCGTTCGGCGGGTTCTGGATGCGCAGTTCGTTCGTGTCGGCGTCGAGTACGTATTGCGTGGTTTGCGGCGAAGCGATGGTGCTCTGCACGTTGTTCGTGTAGGCCGCCGCGTCGGAAAGGGCCGGGTTGCCCATCACGGTCAGCAAGCCGTCGGGGTTGATGCCCATCGCGCCAGCGTCGCCGTCGATCGGCGCGCCGGTGTTCGGGTTCACGCGGAAGTTCAGCGACCCGGCGACCACGCGCACCCGGTCCGTGACGGGGTTGAAGTCCACGCCGTAGCCCTGCATCGCGGGGTCCGGCAGATCGACCGTCATCATCATGCTGTCGACGAACGTAATCTGCCCCGGGGTGCCGATCGCGGTCGCCACGCCGGTGCGCGTCGAGATGGAGTAGAGCGTCGCGGTGTCCGTCATCGCGTTCACGCCGAGGCCGTACAGGAAGCCGTTCTGCGGGCGGAAGTCGATGCCCACGAGCGTTTCGCTGTTCATCAGCGGGCTGATCGCGGTGGTCGTGACCGCCGTCGGGTTCGCGGTGTCGAACGCGAGGAGGTTCGTGCCGCTCAGCGCGAACGCCACCGCGGGCGTGCAGCGCTCTTCGAGGGGTTCGACCCGCAAACGCGCCGCGCGGGCGCTACGAGACGGAGTACGCATGCTCGGTCCTCAGATGGTGTGAAGCGATGAAGAAAAACCGTCAGCCGCGAGTTCGCCGAAAACTACAAACGGACTACCGGGCGACCGAACGACGAAACACCGTCACTCTTACCGAAAGCGGTGTCCGAGGCGAAGAAGAAACTAAGAAATGGGGGAAATAGGGCGCTTGTGACGCCTCACTTTCGGGCGCGTTTGAACTCCTGTTCAAACAACTTGAGCGCCTCAAGTTCGCCGTTCGAGCCGACGACGAACTGAACCTCGAACGTGCTACGGTCGAACGACAGTACGTCCGCCTTCGGTGCCACCGGCACCGCGGTGAACGTGTCGTAGTGGTAGTGTTCGAGTCGAAACGTGAATTTGCCCCACTTGAGCGAAAGTGCGTCGCCGTCGGCCACCACTTCTGCCGTGCCGTAGGCCGGTTCCGAGTAGTGACCCGCGTAGGCCTTCGTAGCGAGGCTCGGCTTGGTTTCAGGTTTTCGCGCGCCGTCGCGCTTTTTCTTTCCCGCCGCAATGTTGAAATCCAAGAGCGCGAGTTGCGCCTTGTGGAAGCTCACCCAATCCTCTTGCGGCAGCCCCAACGTCGCGTCCAAAACGGTCTTGCACACCGCCTCGGTTACGAACGACGGGCGCAGGTTGCACAGCACGAACGCGCCGAGTTTCTTCTCCGGCACGAGCATGCACTGCGCGCGGAACCCGGTGAGCGTGCCCCCGTGCGACACGCACGTGACGCCCTTGTAGTCGTGAACGAACCAGCCGAGGCCGTAGGCGCTGAACCGCGTCGCCTTTTGCGGGAAGTACACCGCGAACGCCCCCGCCGGCTTGAACAGCATCTGCGGGGTGTGCGTCTCGCGGAGCGCCGCCCGCGCGACCAGTTCCTTTTCGCCCACCTTCCCTTCCGCGAGTTGGAACTTGAGCCACTCGGCAAGGTCGCGGGCGGTGCTGTTGATGCTGCCCGCGGCGCGCGCGGAGTCGAGGTTGTCCCATTCGATGGCGGTCACGCTCTTGTCGAAGCCGTAGTAGTGCGGGGTGGCGTGGTCCTTCGTGGCCAGCGCCTCGCGGGCCGTGGCGCTCGTCGCCTTCATGCCCAGCGGGTCGAAGATGCGCGCCTTCGTCGCGGTCGCCCAATCGGACTTCGCGAGTTTCCCGGCGATCACGCCCGCGGTCGTGAACGGCACGTTCGAGTACTCCCACGTGCTGCGGAACGAGGTGGACGGTTTCGCCTTCACCCAGCGGCGAATGACCGCCTCGCTGTCGCCCTCACTCGAACCGGCCCAGAGCATGTCGTGGCGCGGCATCCCGGTACGGTGGGAAAGCAAATCGCGTACCGTGGTTTCGCGGTCGGCCGCGCCGTCGGCGAGCCGGAAGTAGTCGAGGTGGTCGTGGACTTTGTCGTCCCAACTCAACTTCCCTTCGTCCACGAGCATCGCCACGAGCGTGGAACAAAACGCCTTCGAGCACGACGCGATGGCGAACACCGTGTCCGGCGTGACCGGTTCGCTCTTGCCCTTCTCGCGCACGCCGTAGCCCTTCAGGTGAACGACTTTCCCGTCTTGCACGACGACGACCGCGCACCCGGGCGCGGCGAACGCCTTGAGCGCCTTTTCGACAGCCTCATCGACGGGCTTCGGGTCGAAGTCGGCAGCGCCCGCGGGGCGCGCGACGAGCGCGAGAAGGAGAACGGCGAAACGCATGGGAACTCCGTGAACGGCGTCTTGGCGAGCGGCACGCGTGAGCGTGCCGGTTGTTGGCAGTCGTGTCACGAGCCGGCGCGCTCACGCGTACCGCTCGCCTCTTTATTTCGTCGGTTTCAGCACGATTTGGCGCAGGTCCATGACGGCCGCGCCCGGCTTCGTCTTCGCCTTTACCGTCAGGCTGTGCGTGCCCGCCTTCTCGACCTTCAGCGTGCCCACGTCGCGCGCCTCGAACGCTTGGAAGCCGCCGGTGTCCTTCACCGTGAACGTGAGTTTCGATTCGCCGATCGCGAGTTCGACTTCCGCGCCGCCGCTCCCCTTCCCGCACCCTTGCAGCACCTCGACGGTGAACGCGCCCGGGCCGGTCGCGGTGAAGTCGAACGTCGCGTAATCGTCCGCGTTCACCCAGAAGCCGAGCGTGGTTTTGTGCGGCAGCGGTTCGTAGCGGAGCATCGTGCCGGTCACGAGCGCGGTGCGCGCGTGCAGCGTGATGACGCCGTCTTTGTTCGGCGGGTTCGGCCGGTAGTCCGGGTTCGGAGTGGGCATCTGCGCGCCCACTTCGGTGCGCCACGCCGCCAACTGTTGCGCAAGGTCCTGCGCAACTTTGGGGTTCTGCGCGATCACGTTCCGCGACTCGCTCTGGTCTTTGCTCAGGTCGAAGAGTTCCCGGCGGCCGTCTTCGTAATACTCGATGAGTTTCCAGTTCCCGGCGCGCACGGCCCCGCCGGGCCGCGAACCCTGATTCGCGTAGTGCGGGTAGTGCCAGAAGATCGGGCGCTGCCTCATCCTGTCGCCGGCGAAGAGCGGCATCAGCGACCAGCCGTCGCGCTTGCCCCCGGGAACTTCCGGTCGGTCCTTCGCGCCCTGTTGGGAGGCTTCAAGAATCGTGTCGAACAGGTCGATGCTGCACGACACGTCGTTCGCGACCGAACCGGGTTTGATGCGCCCCGGCCACTTCATCAGGCACGCGACGCGCACCCCGCCTTCGTACAGGTAGCCCTTGCCCTCGCGCAGCGGCGCGTTGAACGTAGGGGCGTACTGCATTCCTTCGAGCGTCGCCAACCCGCCGTTGTCGCTAGTGAAGATGACGAGCGTGTTCTCGCTCAACTTCAGATCGTCCAATTTCTTCAGGACGCGCCCCACTGCCGAATCCATGCTCTCGACCATCGCGGCGTAGGTGGCGTTGCTCTGCTTCCCGTGCGTCGGGGTCGTCTTGTACTTGTCGACGAGCGCTTGCGGTGCCCGCAGCGGGGTGTGAACCGCGTAATGGGGCATGTACAGGAAGAACGGCTTCGCCTTGTTCGCCTCAATGAACTTCTCGGCTTCGAGCGCGAGCCGGTCCGTGAGGTACTCGCCCGGTTCGGCCTTCTCTAAGCCCGGCATCTGCGCACCGGCTTTGTTGGCGAACGGGGCGAAGTAGCTCAGCGGGGTGCCGGTGTGGTCGCCGGCGATGTTCACGTCGAAGCCCTGCTGAGTCGGCTCGAAGCCCTTCCCGCCGAGGTGCCACTTCCCGACGTGCGCGGTGGCGTAGCCGCGCTTCTTGAGCGCTTCGGCGATGGTGACTTCTTCGAGCGCGAGTTCGTTCTTGATTTGGGGCCGCTTGAGGCGCTGTTCGGGCAGGTCCTTGCGCCCGGGGATCCAATCCGTGATGCCGACGCGCTGCGGGTACTTCCCGGTCACGATGCTCGCGCGCGTGGGCGAGCACACCGGGCACGCGGCGTAGAAGTCGGTGAACTTCAGCCCGTCCTTCGCCAGCCGATCGACGTTGGGGGTCTTGTAGAAGGTGCTGCCGTAGCACCCGAGGTCGCGCTGCCCGAGGTCGTCGATGAGGAACAGCACGACGTTCGGGGGGGCGTCCGCGGCCCGTGCGGGCAGCGCGGTACAAGCGACTACGGCAACGAACAGGAAGCGCATGTGGCACCCGTGCGGCGAGAGGAACCGCAAGGGTACGCGACGCGGCGCGCGAACACAAGCGCCGCGTCGCTCCGCTTCATTTGAGCAGCGGCAGCACGACGCTATCCACGTCGGCCTCGGTGCGCACCGGGGGCACGTTGCCGTGCAGTTCCCACGTCTCGACCAGTTCCGCGCTCGCGCCCGGTTGCAGGGTGACGAGTTCGCCCACCGTTTCCATTTCGAGCATGTCTTCGTTCGAGAACGTTTGGTACCGCGTGCCGCGATCCGGGTACACCGCGCCCTCGCGGTAGTCGAACCGCTTCACGAACAGCACGCCGCTGTTCAGGTACGCGACCCACCCTTCGCGGTGCGCGAGGCCGATCTTCGTCGGCCCCTTGTTCACGTCTTGGCGCAGGAACGCGTACTTCGCGCCGAACGTCCAGCGGGTGTCGGCGAAGTCGAAGTACGGCCAGAGGATCAGCTCTTGGTTCGGGGCGTAGCACGCGGGCGACTTCGCGTTGCTCGGGTGCCCGGGGTGGTTGCGCTTTGGTGGCAGCGGGATGATCTCCATCCCGCCGGGGGCCATCACCGTCGGCCCCCACGGCGCGAGTTCTGTTGCGGCGCTGCCGATGTTGGTGACGCGCAGCGTCACTTTCACGCGGGTGCCCTTCGGTGCGAGTTCGAGTTCCATCACCTTCTGCACGCCGTACTCAGTTTCCGGCGGCGGCGTCAGGCGCACGCCGTGCGCGCCGAGGGCTTCGGCCTTCACCGGGCGGTTGTCGGCGAAGTAGGTGCGGGTGAGGTCTTCCGGGGCGAGCCAGAACCGGTGCCCGCCGCGGATCTGCCATTCGGCCTCGCCGGTGCCGCCCATCATCGAGTCGTAGTTCTTCATCACGTTGAAGCCGCCGGGCAGTCGGTACGCGATGACCCGCGGGCCGACGTCGAGCATCGCGATCAGTTCCACGTCGCCGTTCGTGAGCAGAACGTTGTTCTTCCAGCCGCGGTATTCGACCGTTTCCACAATGCGCCTCGGAATCAGTGGGAGGGAACAAACGAGCGGGGCCGGCATGTTACCATGCCGGCCCCGCGAGTGCGTACGAATCGTGGTTACTTCTTGCGAAGGTAGCGGGCACCGCGCCACGAACCGACCGTACCGAGAGCGAGTAGCCCAAGGATCAACCCGGCCGGCGCGGGCACCGAGTTCGTCGGCGGCGTGGTGGGCGGATCGCCATCAACCGGGGGCGTCGTGCCCGGGGGCGTCCCGCCGCCGCCACCGCCGGGGGGAGTGCCGCCACCGGGCGGGTTGCCGCCGGTAGGCGGAGTCGTCGCGGGCGGCGTGTTGCTCGGGGGCGTGTTCGCGTTGTTGCCGCCACCGGGGAAGAAGCCGCCGCCGCCACCACTGCCGCCACCGTTCCCGCCGCCGTTCCCGCCGCCGTTGCCACCGCCGATCCCGCCGCCGAGGGCCGCGAGACCGCCGCCGCCGGTCAGGGGGCGACCGATGCCGCTCCCGCCCGCCGCGCCACCGCCCACCGCGCGAAGCGCGAGTTGGGCTTGCGCGACCACCTTCTCGTCGTTCTCGATCCCGCGGAGCCGAACGAGTTCCTTCCCGCGAATGGCCGGGTTCTCGTAGAACAGGTTGTCGTTGCCCGTCAGCGAGTCGAGCATCTTTTGCGCGCCCGTCACGTACGCGGGGACCGCGTCCGCCGGGTAGTTCGCGCGGAACTCGCCGCCGAACAGATCGAGCTTGGCGCTACCCTCGGCCGGTTCGGTTTCTTGGATGATTTCCCACAGCGCGACCTGCATCGCGATAGCGGCGTTGGCGTCGCTGACCGGCTCTTGGTAGTAGCGGCCGTACAGCTCGTGAATGAGCTTGGTGCGGCGCTCGGAGCTTTTCTCCGGGCTTTTGGATGCGGCCAGTTCGTAGTTCTTAACCGCGTTCACGCTGTTCACTTCGAACCGGTACATGGTATCGGTGCGGATCGGGACCAGCACCTCGGCGCAGTACGCCGGGAACGCGCGGTCGAACCCGTTCGTGCCGAACTCGCTCGCGGGCACTTCCCACCGGATCACGCCGGCGCTGTTGGTGCCGGGCTGCCCCTTCCAAAGGTAGTCAAACTGAACCTTCGGATCGAGTTTCGGATAGAAGATGTCGAGGCGGGTTTCGCGGGCGTCTCGCTCTTGGGCGCGGCCGATCGGCGCGACGAGCGCCACCGCAACGGCGGCAATGAGCAAACGGCGGACGGTGCCAAACATTGGCGATCTCCAGCGGGGGGCGCTCGGATCGATTCGCGCGTTCGTTCGGGATAGAACGCGACTTAATGGAACACCATACCCAACACGACTTCTCGTTGAAAGACCGAAACTGGCGGAAAACGTGCCGCGCGCACGCAATTGCACGATGTCGCAACTTGTAGCGGTTATTATGCCCCGCTCTCAACCTCAGTTTCCTTTTGGGAGCACGGTACTTTTGGCATTTGGTGCGTTCTCCGGTCCCCACCGCCCCCGCCGCTCGGCGCGGGTGATACAATTGCCTCAACCAACTGACTTTACCCTCGCGCCACTCAAATGACCCGGTTCTCGCTACCGCTCGCCGGTGCCCGCGGCCCCGCGCCGCTCGCGCCCACAACCGCCGACGAAATGCGCGCCCGCGGGTGGGACGCCGTCGACGTCGTGTTCGTCACCGGCGACGCCTACATCGATCACCCCAGCTTCGCGATGGCGATCCTGCACCGGGTGCTCGAGCGCGCCGGGTTCCGCGTCGCGGTACTCAGCCAACCGGACTGGCACACCTGCGAACCGTGGCGGCAGTTCGGCCGCCCGCGGCTGTTCTTCGCCGTGAGCGCGGGGAACATGGACTCGCTCATCAACCACTACACCGCCAGCAAGAAGGTGCGGAACGACGACGCCTACTCGCCCGGCGGGCGCATCGGCCTGCGGCCCGACCGCGCCACCCTGCCCTACTGTCAGCGCGCCCGCGAAGCGTTTCCCGGCGTCCCGGTGATCGCGGGTGGTGTGGAAGCGTCCCTGCGCCGCCTCGCCCACTACGACTACTGGTCCGATTCGGTCAAACGGTCCATCCTGCTCGACTCAAAAGCCGACTTAGTGGTTTACGGCATGGGCGAGCGAAATATTGTCGCGCTCGCGCAAAAGCTCAAGGCCGGCGGCACGCTCCGCGACGCCCGCGCCATGCGCGGCGTGGCATACGCGCTCGGCGCGAAGGAAAGCGACGCTTTGCGCGAAAGGATGCGCGAAAGGATGAAAGATGAAGGCGGAAGGATGAATCAAGCAACGGAAGCGGGTTCTGCTTCATCCTTCAACCTTCACCCTTCATCCTTCCTTGAGATTCCGACCTTCGAGCAGGTGCGCGACGACAAGATGGCGTTCGCCGAGGCGACGCGCCTCATCCACACGCACACGAACCCGTTCAACGCCGCGACGCTCGTTCAGTTCCACGACAAGCAGGCGGTGGTGCAGAACCCGCCGGACTTCCCGCTGTCGCAGGAAGAGATGGACGGCGTGTACGACCTGCCGTACACGCGCAAGCCGCACCCGAAGTACACGGAACCGATCCCCGCGTTCGAGATGATTAAGGACTCGGTGACGATCCTGCGCGGGTGCTTCGGCGGCTGTACGTTCTGCTCGATCACGGCGCACCAAGGGCGGATCGTGCAGAGCCGCTCCAAAGAGAGCGTCCTGCGCGAAGTGGAAGCGCTCGCGGCGGACCCGGACTTTAAAGGCATCGTGTCCGACATCGGCGGCGCGACCGCGAACATGTACACGATGCGGTGCTCGCGCCCGGAAGTGGAGGCGAAGTGCAAGCGCCTCTCGTGCGTACACCCGACCGTGTGCAAGCTCCTCGGCACCGATCACGGGCCGCTCATCGAACTGATGCGCGAGGTGCGCGAGGTGGACGGCGTGCGGAAGGTGCTCGTGAGTTCCGGCATCCGCATGGACCTCGCGCAGCTCTCGCCGGAGTACGTGCGCGAACTCGCCCAGCACCACACCGGCGGGCGCCTGAAGGTGGCTCCCGAACACACCAGCCCGAAGGTGCTGGAGCTGATGAAGAAGCCGAGCATCGACAACTTCGGCGTGTTCGCGGAGCAGTTTCGCGAAGCGAGCGCGGACGCGGGCAAGCCGAAGCAGCAGTTGGTGCCGTACTTCATCGCGAGCCACCCCGGTTCGGACCTGAACGAGATGATCGACCTCGCGGTGTACCTGAAGCGCAACGGCTACCGGCCGGACCAAGTGCAAGACTTCATCCCCGCACCGTTCGACATCGCCACAGCACTTTACCACTGCGGCTTCGACCCTTGGACGAAAAAACCCGTGAACGTCGCTAAGGGGTTGAAGGACCGGAAGATGCAGCGTGCCCTGATGCAGTTCTTCAAG
>Ga0169931_10000243_pt1 | contig 87386 bp, 64 predicted proteins | sample Kivu_15m_20L_FD_129675 | JGI IMG/M metagenome (GOLD analysis project Ga0169931, IMG submission 129675) | Freshwater microbial communities from Lake Kivu, Western Province, Rwanda to study Microbial Dark Matter (Phase II) - Kivu_15m_20L... | ecosystem: Environmental > Aquatic > Freshwater > Lake...
CTACGGTAGAGTAACCGGCGGATTTTATGCACGACCCACTTCCCCCTTCCCCTTTATTACCTATGCTGAGGTGAAATTTATCGAAGCGGAAGCCCGCCTGCGCTCTGGAAACAAGACCGCTGCACTGGCTGCCTATCAGGAAGGTGTCCGGGCAAATATGCGCCGTCTGGGTGTGCCAGCAGCGCAGATTGACGCTTTCTGGAGCGGCCTAGTCACCAATGGGGTGCAACAGCACTTTGACAATCTGACTACCGGATTGAACCATATCATGCGGCAAAAATATATCGCACTGGTTTTCAATCCAGAAACTTGGGTCGATATGCGCCGAATGGACTACAGCAAGGATATTTACGGACCCTCCCTGAACCGTCCGATAAATCTTAATCCCCTCTTCGTGGAAGGGGAATGGATCCGCGGAATGATTATGGAGGGCAACGAGGAGGTTCGCAATGGTGCTAATGTTGGGGACAACTCCCCCGCCTTCCGCCTGAAGACGCCTTTATGGTGGGACACCAAGGATTAACCAATCCTGTGTTCAAATAAAGAGGGCCCGGGGGATTAAACTCCCCGGGCCCTCTGCTTTTTAGCATACCCAGGTCATACCCGGGCACCAAATGGATCAGCGGATTTCTGCCATCAGGAGGTTTACGGCTTCCTCCAGTTGTTGATCTGATCCCCTGGCTACTTTTTCATAGTCATTCCAGACTGCTACATCCGGATTGGTCTGCACATTTTCGAGGTACTTACCATCCATGCTCTTAACCCCAAGCGCCGGGACACCCCATCGGGTCACCCCATCCTGCAACATTTCCCAACCCCCGAAGGTACATGTTCCCGGGACAGGCTGTCCAACCAACTTCCCCAAACCCAAATCCCGAATCATGTAGGCATAGCAATGGCCGTCCGAATAATTTGCCTCGTTGACTAGGGAAATAATGGGTTTAGTCCAACGGAAATTGGGTTCAAATCCCGCACTTCGTCCGTCAATGCCATAATCCATGTACTGTTTCCCGGAGAAAAAAGTAGACAAGTCTGCTACCAAATCCCCCCCGCCATTGAATCGGGTATCCACCACCAGGCCTTTCCTGCTGAAATATTTGCCCAAGGCTTCTTCGAAAACTGTCCGGAAGGACCCATCATCCATTCCGGGTATGTGCAAATAACCCAATTTACCTCCGGACAGGCGATGGACGTCATCTTGATTTCGTTTCACCCACCTTCGGTATAAGAGGGCGCGCTCTTCTGAGGGGGAAATGGGCTTGACGACCAACTCTCGCGTTTTACCAGAATCCAGGAGGGTAAGCAGTACAGGCTTTCCTGCTTTCCGGTTCAGCATGGCTGCCAAATCGCGTTGCCCGTCCAAAAGCACCCCGTCTATACCCGTAAGTACGGCTCCGGCTCCGAGACCGGCCTTATCGAGAGGTCCGCCAATCAGCATCTCCTTAATTTTTAATCCCCTATCCATATAGGTGGCATCGATGAAAATCCCAAGGGAAGCTGTTTCATCATCTACGGGTGAAGAGGCTCCATACCTTGCCCCGCTATGCGACACGTTGAGCTCCCCCAGAAGTTCAGAGAGCAATTCCGCAAATTCATGGCCATTACTTACATGCGGCAGATGCCGAAGATAATCGGCCTGCAGGTCCTTCCAAGGTGTTCCGTGAAAGCTCTTGGTGTAGAAAGTGTTCTCGGTTTTACGGCAAACATGATGAAACATCTGAAGTCGCTCAGCAGCTCCATCCAGGACCATTTCGCCTTGTACCACAATGGCGTCCTGTTTGCCGGACTCCGGGTGGATACGAGAAAGGGTTCCACCCGCATTCAGAAAAAGGTGCTTGTACTCCTTATCCCAAGCCATTCTTCCTCCTGAAGCCCCTAGATTCACTAGAACCTTGGATTCTTTTGTTCGAAGATTCAGGGTCCACAGATTAAAACCTTTTTCATACCTGGCCAGGTAATACAGGGTTTCCCCGTCCTTACTCAGCAGAGCATCAGAAATGGCGGCTGAGTTCAGGGTCCATTTCACCTTTCTTGAATCCAGATTTTCCCAATCAATTCGTACGGTTGAAAGAGAATCTTTCCGAGGAAGGGAATCCCTTTTTTCGTCTTTCGCAAGAGCAAGTTCTTCCTTGGTGAGGCGATATCGGGCAAAGGCATCCCGGTTGAGATAAAGGGCATAGATGTCCACCTGGCTAATACCACTTTGGGCTACAGACTTAAGTCCGTCTCGATTGCTGTACCAATACAGTGCATCGCCGCCCAGCGCCCAGCGAGCAGAAAAGTCCTGAAAACCGCTCTCCGTCATATTTACCGGTGCCGATTTGCCGTCGGCTGCCACCAAGCCTATCTCCCCTGTGGCCAATCCGGGAACGCTGTAATCGAATAGGATCCATTTGCTATCGGGACTCCATGTGAAATACTGATCATTTTCACCCATAGCGAATAGGTGTTGGTCACCAAGCAGCGTCCTGATCTGACCCGATTCCCGGTTCCAGACTCGGAGGGTCATCCTGTTTTCTATATAGGCTACTTCTTTTCCATCGGGTGAGCAGAGCGGCTGGGTGGCATTTCCGGAAACAGGAAACATCGAATTCTCTGCCAAAAGGGTTGCAGATGAAAATAGGGATTCTTCTTTCCTTGTGCGAGTACTAACTAATATCTGCCAGCGGTTACCCCGCTCGGAGGCATACCAAAGCTCTTTACCGTCGGGAGAAAAACTTACCGATGTTTCTTGTTCCGGCGTGCGGGTCACCTGTTTGGTCTGACCGCCCTCCACCGCACTGACAAATACTTCTCCCCGGTAGATATAGGCGACTTCCTTTCCCCCGGGTGAAACCGCCATGCCACTCACCCCGCTACGGAATGTCAGGATTTGTTCATTATTCTTTCGACCCTCAGTGGCAATCTTTATAGTTACCTCTTTAGGGCTTCCTCCATCCCGCATGGTGAAAATTCGGCCATCCTGACTGAAGCATAGGATTCCAGCCTGCGATTTAGTGAGGAACCGCACCGGATGAAGAGAAAATCGTGTTTCCTGGGTAACCCGCGAGGGGTTGTCCAAACTGAGTCGACATACGTTGAATACCCCGAATTGCTCGCTCAGATAATAAACCGATTTGCCATCAGCCGAAAAAACCGGATTCCTGTCCTCCCCCTGAAAACTAGTCAGCCGAGTATGCCTACCGGTGGAAGGATCGTACAACCATACATCCCGGGAAATGGATGATACATGGTGTTTTCTCCATGGGTTTTCCCCTCCCCGCTTATCGTGATAGAGATAAAGTTTTCCCTTTGGGTGGACCGAAATATCCTCCGCAGGAGTGGATAACCACCGACGCACCTGACCCCCGGTGACGGGAACTTGATAAACCTCAGGTTGTGAAGCAGTGGGATACTGGCGGTTTTCAGCAGCATCACCCTGAACCGAACCGAATAGAATGTGAAGACCGTCCGGGGTGAAGGAGTAGGGATAGTCCGGGGAAGAGTGCAAAGTGAGCCGCCGAGGGTTACCGCCTTCCGCTGGAATGCTGAATACATCGAAGTTACCATGCCGGTCGGAAGCAAAAGCAATCGTTTTTCCGTCCGGCGACCAAACCGGCATGAAATCGTGGGCTTCGTGAAACGTCAAGGGCTTGGCTTGGCCACCCCCGGATGGCACCAACCAAAGGTCACCACGATAGGTGAATACAATACTTTGACCATCAGGGGAAATGGCTGGATAACGCATCCAAGATGGCCCATCTCCACTCACTGCGGCAAACAATGCCATGGGTAAGGTGACAAAGACCAATAAGAGGATTTTCATGCTTTCAGGATTTTTCTGAACAAATGAAGGCTAAAGGTACTTATTTTGGGGTAGGCCAATAGATCCTGTTTTTCTGGATCATGGCTTGGCAACAATGCAGCATATGAATTGGAGGTTTCTTTTCTTATTGGTGTTGCCCCTAAATATAACGCTGGGGCAAAAACTCGTTCTTTCAGACGAAATCCCACTGCGAAGTGAGGTGCAGTACGATTTATTAGGTGAGGTGCAAGGCACCGCCCTACTGATGAGCACCACGGGATTGAAGTACGAAATCATGGGATTCGACGCGCAGATGCGCAATGCATGGAGTAAGGAGTTGAATTTTGAGAAGCGGCAGGTTAATCTCATGGGCTATAATGTTCGGAAAGACGATTTCACTTTGGTCTATCAGGTTCGCCAACAAGGAAATACCTTGGTACGAGTCAACCGCTACGACGCTTCCGCAAACCTTCGGGACACGGTAACCCTACTGAATCTCGGTTTTGTGGTATTCTTCCCAGAATATGAAATGGTCATTTCCGAAGACCGCTCCAAAGTGTTGTTTTATGCCATAGATAAAGGCAACGAATTACACGCCTTTGTGTTGGACAATGCATCCTTTTCCCTACTCTGGGAAAAAAGAATTATTCTGGAACCCTATAGCAATTTTGAAAACCCCATTTCCGTGGTTATCGACAATGCGGGGTCTATGTATTGCTTCGTGCAGGAAAATATTTACAGGCAACGGCGGGAAGAAGGCCATTTCCGATTGGTCATTTTCGGCAGTTCCATGGCCTCTCCTCGTATTTCTACGCTCCATCTTGGAGAAAGGATAGTCTATGATGCCCGATTCCTATTTGACAACCTAAATGGGAAACTCTCCGCAGCAGGATTTTACTACAACCGGAATCCGGAAAAGGCGGAGGGTTTCTTCACCATGCGGCTCGACAATTCCGGAAATCCGGAAAAAATACAACACTCCGCATTCAACGACCGCTTCGTATCTGATTTGGAAGGGCGAGATACCCGGAACAACCGTGGGGTTATGAATGTGGGCATTGCCGACCTAGTACTTAGAAGAGACGGTGGACTGCTTATTCTTGGCGAAGAATTCCAGGATTTGGAGCGGCGGGTAAGCAACATGAACCGCATGATGTTTGACAATTTCGCCCGAAGCATTGTCGATTATTACTACAACGATATCTTCATCATAGCGGTCAATCCCACTGGGGAAATGCACTGGCACTCCGTGCTGTACAAAAAGCAATATTCCCAGGATGACATGGGAGCATTCTCCTCCTTTTTCATCTACCGGACACCTGAGCGGCTTCACCTCCTTTACAACGATGAGATCAAATATGAGAATACGGTAAGTGAATACCTTCTCCGAGGAGATGGCAAATCCGAACGAAAAAGCATTCTCAGCACAGAAAATCAAAAAATCCGGCTGCGCTTTAAAGACGCATTGCAAGTCAATGCCAATCGGGTTATCGTCCCAAGTGAAAGGCGGGGAAGACTGCGTTTGGCCAGGTTGGACTACTAAGTAGTTATCCCATGATTGCCGAAAAGGAAAAAATCGAATGGGCCTGGGAAGACCGGAATCAGCTCCGGGAAAAAGGGGTAAGAGAAGCGATTTTTGCGGTCATTGACAAGCTTGACCAAGGTTTACTCCGCGTTGCGGAGCCCCTTTCTGACGGCAGCTGGCAGGTAAACGAGTGGGTCAAAAAAGCGGTTGTCTTGTTTTTTCCTGTCTGTGAAATGCAAACCATTGAAATCGGGCCTTTCGAGTTTCACGATAAAATACCCCTAAAAAAAGATTACGCGGCACAGGGGGTGCGCGTCGTTCCCCACGCCATAGCAAGGTTCGGAGCCTATCTGGAAAAAGGGGTCATCCTCATGCCCTCCTACGTCAATATCGGTGCCAGGGTCGGTGAGGGAACCATGGTGGACACTTGGGCTACCGTAGGGTCCTGCGCCCAAATTGGCCGGAATGTCCACCTAAGCGGTGGCGTTGGCATTGGTGGTGTTCTGGAACCGCTACAGGCAATGCCTACAGTGGTGGAAGACGACTGTTTTATCGGCTCGCGCTGCATCCTGGTCGAAGGCGTACATATTGGCAAAGAGGCGGTTCTAGGGGCGAATGTCGTGCTTACTCGAAGCACCCACATCATCGACGTGACAGGGCCCGGGCCGGTTATCCACAAAGGGTGGGTTCCCCCAGCCTCTGTGGTCATTCCTGGTAGCTACACTAGGAAATTCCCCGCCGGTACCTTTCAGGTGCCTGCGGCTCTCATCGTGGGCAAACGCCGGGAATCCACCGACAAGAAAGTATCTCTCAACGATGCCCTGCGGGAACATTCCCTGGCAGTTTGACTTATTTGCATGAAGTTTTTGATAGTAGGACTTGGGAATATCGGGGAGGAATACGAGGAAACCCGACACAATGTAGGATTTAAAGTCGCTGACCATATCGCTGCTAAGGCAGGAATTGGCTTTTCAAAGGAAAATCATGCTTATGTTGCCCGCTACCGGTTTCAGGGAAAAACCCTCGTTGTGCTGAAACCTACGACTTTCATGAACAGAAGTGGAATGGCCGTGCGATTCTGGATGCAACGTGAAAACATTCCAGCTGGACAAATTCTCGTTGTGCTTGACGACCTGAATTTCGACTTCGGTACCATTAAGCTTAAGCCCCGCGGGAGCGACGGTGGGCACAATGGTCTGAAGGATATACAGACACTGCTTCAGACCATGGATTATCCGCGGCTGCGGGTAGGCATAGGTAGACCAGAACATAAAGGGACCCAGGTGGACTATGTCCTAGGAAAATGGGGACCTGAAGAAAACAAGCATTTGGAGGAAATAATCGATAAATGTGCCGAGGCGGTAAAGAAATTTGTGTCCCTGGGTATCCAGCGGGCAATGAGTGAGGTAAACTGATGCTACCTTAACTGTACACCAGCAAGTCCTGAACGGCAGAGGCCAGCAAGTCATCCCCCGTGTGGGGTTGGTAATTTGGAATTTCCCGAGTCTGTTCTGCTAAATCCAAGGCTTGAGCTAGGTGCAGCGTTTCCTGGGACATTACCACCCCCCTTCCGACATTTGCCAGTTGCTCTGCCAAATAGATTTGTTCGGTCTGTCCAGGAGTAGGCACAAATACAGCCTTTTTCCCAAAGAATGCTAAGTCCATAAGGGTGCTGTAACCCGCTCGACAAAGAATGAGGCTGCTGTCTGCTATCAGCCCGGAAAGTTCTTCTGCCTGCACAAAGGGAAAAATCGTCAAATTACCCGAACTGGCAGCAGGTTCACCTGCTCGATCTGGAAGACCTTGCACCAGGGCATATTGTCCCGCAAGCGAGGAGACTTGGTTGCGGATAATTGCTTCCAGGTAGGTGCGCTGAGGCTCCGGGCCGGAAAGAAGAAAAAGCGCGCGATAGGTAGGACTTACTGCCGTCTCCCTGGGAAATAACCGGCTAAGAGGACCAGTAAAACGAGCATTTGAAATGGGAGGATGAGCCAGTTTACCCGCTAGGGAATTTTCTGGATCTGGCATGTCGGGAATCCAGCAGGAATCAAAACGCTTAATCATTTGCAGGACAAACCGCTGCAGGACCTTTTCCAGTCCAGCAACCGGTATAATCGGATAGACCTGATGGGTGATTAATGCCGAGGGAATAGCCGGATGGAAACAACCATAACGGTTATCGGAAATGATTGCTTTTATTTTGCCCGACTTGACCAGTTGGCTGACCAATCGCTTCTCATGAATCAAGGTTCTTATTAAACGGGGCGTCTTCATGGCTATGTTCCAGACCATGCTGCCCTTTGGGTACCTCATGTTGTAGGGCGGAAACTCCACAAAAGGCAAATCGGGAAATTCCAAGCGAAGAACCTTCAGGGAATCGCCGCTACCACCCAGCAGGACAGGCTGCTGGAGAACGAGAAGATGTCGGATGACCGGAATACACCTCGTTGCATGACCCAATCCCCAATCCAAAGGGGTCACCAGAACGGCAGGTTTTGGTTTGGTGCGAATAACCGGGCGATTGCCTGTATCGAGGGTAAGTTGCTGAAATACGGTCATGGCCAGAGCCGATTTTATGCAAAAGTCCTCCGGAAATGTTAACCTCTTGTGAATCTACCGTTAAATTATCATTAAAATAAAATCAGGCCATGGCGTTTAGCCTAATCTGATCCTGATTTTCATCAAAGAAGCGGTAACTGGATATAGCCTGTTCCTGGGAGACGGCTACGCGCAGCCAACGGTGGTAACGCCAGGACCAGCGGAGTCTTTGGCTTGGGAAACCCGACTTGAGGAATGCAGCGATGTAAGGATGTACTGCTAAAGAAATGCGGGAATCTGGCCGGGATTGAAAAATGACCTCCAAGTCGCGCTCAATCTCATCCACGATAAGAATGGAAGCATTTATTTTACCTGTTCCCACACAATGGGGACAGGTTTCAGAAGTATCAATTTTCACTTCAGGGCGAACCCGTTGCCGCGTTATCTGCATGAGGCCGAACTTGCTGAGGGGAAGAATGCTATGTTGCGCACGATCCTTCTTCATCGCATTACGCATCACCGAAAGCAAATCTTTCTTGAATTCGGCATTTTTCATATCGATAAAATCGATAATGATTAGCCCGCCGATATCCCGCAAGCGCACCTGGCGTGCAATTTCAGCCGCCGCCTCAGTATTAACTCGCATGATAGCTTCGTCGGCATTGAGGGAACTCATTTTATGTCCACTGTTAACATCGATAACATGCATAGCTTCTGTGTGCTCGATGACAAGGTAAGCGCCACTGGACATTGTGGCAGTCTTACCGAATGAAGCCTTAATTTGCTTGACGATACCCACGGCCTCGAAGACCGGACTACTTCCCTTGTAGCGTTGCACGATGCCCACCTGATCAGGGGCAATTGTAGCCATATAAGAGCGGATGCTTTGGTAGAGATGCTGATCATCCACCAAGATTTTGTTGAAGGAATCGCTCAACAAGTCGCGCAGGATACTAGAGGTCTTATCCAGCTCACTAAGGAGTTTGAGGGGGGCGGAAGCTTTGTGCAGGGAGGCAAAGAGGTCGTTCCACTTTGCCAGCATAAAATTCAATTCCTCGTGTAACTCGGCTACTCCCTTTCCTTCGGCAGCGGTGCGCACGATGATCCCGAAATTTTTGGGTTTAATACTCTCGATGAGAATTTTTAGACGCTTTCGCTCCTCTCCGTTAGCAATTTTTTTTGAAACTGCTACGATATCGGATAAGGGTGTTAGAACTAAAAACCTACCGGGAATGGCTAATTCGCAACTCAAACGGGGTCCTTTGGTGGAAATTGGTTCCTTGAGTATCTGCACTAGGATCAAATCCCGTTTGGACAGGACCTGATCGATACGACCAGTCTTTAAAATTTCAGGCTCGTACACAAAGTGATCAAGCCGGGGACCATTGATTGCCCCGGAAACAGCGTCCCGGGTGAATCGGGCTAGCGAAAGCAGGTTCGGCCCAAGATCCGTGTAGTGGAGAAATGCATCCTTTTCGTGCCCAATTTCAATGAACGCCGCATTCAGGCCCGGCATCAACTTTTTTACACTTCCCAAGTAAATATCCCCCACGGAAAAGCTACTATCCATCTTTTGGGAATGGATTTCAACCAACCTGGCGTTTTCCAACAAGGCAATCTCAACCTGGCCGGAAGTCGAAGAAATAACCAGTTCTTTCTCCACCTAGGGAATCTTGGGAATATGCTGCGGGACCTTGCCTGGCACCCTGAGTGGTAAAAACGTACCCGAAGGAGCCAGGATTCCGGCTATCGGTTCTTCTTCTTATGACGATTTTTGCGCAAACGCTTCTTTCGCTTGTGAGAGGCAATCTTATGCCGCTTCCTTTTTTTACCACAAGGCATACCTTTTTCTTTTTTTTGTGTTGGTGAATTAGTTTTCTATCAATCGACAGCGATTGGAGGCACTTGCTGCTAAATCCAGACGTTTCGTTTCCCGATAGGCAGTCTCCAGCAAGCAGTAGATTTTGGGCTGTTTCGCGTCAAGGCTAAGGGACTTCTCCAGCCTTTCCACCGCTTTTTCATACTGTCCTGTCTGTATGGCAAGCCGACCAAGATGAAAAAGTATTCGCGAATTGTCCGGATAACTTCTATCGAGATCAAGGAGCATTTTGACCCCTTTCATCGGATTATCAGCAGGAGGGGCATCCGTCAAAATCAGCGCAAGATTCAATTTATGCGTCCAGTCGTCCGGAGCAAATGATATGGCATTCTCGAAGGCGGTTTGGGCATGGGCAACGGCAAAATCACGTACCTTTCCCACCTTTTCCGTGGCAAGAACCTGCCCAAAAGTAGTCCCTGCGATGGACCAAGTGGTGGCAGAGGGAATCCAACCGGCCACCTTTTCAGCATAGCCACCAGCGATGGCGGAAAATCCGGAAGCGTACCATAGGGAAGACAACTCCCGGGCCAATTCAGCCTTCTTTTCCAGATTTGCCTCCACCTCCATTTCCTGTTTTAGATTTTGCACACGGAGCAAGGTGGCCGCATCTAATGCATCGGAAGCATTTTTTTCCAGCACTTCAAGGGTTGTGCTTTCCAAAACCAGGGATCTGGTCCTGGAGATTTCTTTAACGGAGGATGCTTTAGTCTCGCATCCTATGTACATGGCTAGGAGTAACAACAAGGCTGAAAACAAAACGATATAATGAATTCGCTGCATCAATGCGGACGTGAGGGCTAATTAATCTTCGTTGTCTTCATCATCTGGCAAAGAGGTGACCTTGCTCTTTACTTGCTCGACAAATACCTTGGCCGGCTTAAAAGATGGGATGAAATGTTCCGGAATGACAATGGCCTCATTCTTTTTGATGTGGCGACCAATTTTGGTGGCCCGCTTTTTGACGACGAAGCTGCCAAAACCACGGATGTAAACGTTCTCGCCAGCTGCCAAAGAGTACTTGACTTCTTTAAAAAAAGCCTCCATAGCAACCAGAACATCGACTTTTGGTACCCCCGTCTTCTCAGAAACAGTTACGACTAAGTCTGCTTTTCTCATGTAATGCGATTGTTGAGCGTACAATTCAAAATTTGCCCGGCAAATGTCGCATAATTTTCCCACTAATTACCCCCTTTGTTCGGGTTATTTTCAGGAAAAATAAGTCTTGAAAGCCCTAATATTTAGTCTTTTACAACCAGTTTCCGCCACCATGTGCTACCTTTAGCCCAATTAACAGAACCTACTCATGTTGTTTTCCATGACCGGATTCGGTCGTTCCAGGAGGGTCTGGAAAGATAAAACGGTCATTGCCGAGGTGAAGTCCCTAAACAGCAAGGTTTTCGACCTGCGCAGCAAGACGCCTCTTTCCTATCGAAGTAAGGAATCAGATTTCCGGCGGATTGTTGCCGAGAAATTGGAAAGAGGGAAAATCGACCTAGTCCTGGAAATACAGACTTCTCTCGGAGCCCAAGAGAATCTCATCGACAAGCAACTCTTCGGACAATATCACCGGGAACTCTCCCAAATGCAACAATCCCTTGGGCTTCCGCCATCTGACCTCCTGCCTGCTATCCTTCGCCTTCCGGGAGTAGTAGCAGGAGGTGAGGAAGATATTTCAGCGGAGGAATGGGAAACCGTAGTTCTTGGACTACATGAAGCGATGGATGCGCTTCTCCAATTTCAGGAAACGGAAGGTCGAGTAATTCAGGAGGATATGGCATGCCGCATCCAAATAATCCAGGATGCCCTCTCAGCCGTTACCCCCTACGAAGAGGACCGCATACATCGCGTTCGGATTCGTCTTCAGGAAAACCTAACCCAGTCGGCAGCCCGAGAAAAAATCGACGAAAACAGGTTTGAGCAGGAAATCATTTATTTCCTTGAAAGGATGGACTTTTCTGAAGAAAAAGTCAGGCTCGCCCAACATTGCCATTATTTTTTGCAGGAACTTGCTTCATCCGATATTTCAAAAGGTCGAAAACTCGGTTTCATCAGCCAGGAAATCGGAAGGGAAATCAATACCCTAGGAGCCAAGGCCAATCATGTGGAAATCCAAAAACTCGTGGTAACCATGAAAGACGAATTGGAGAAAATAAAGGAGCAAGTTGCCAATGTCCGCTGAAAACCCTGACTCCTCGACTTGGGGACCAGTTATCATCGTAACGGCTCCCTCTGGCTCTGGCAAAACGACTTTAGTTAAGTTCCTATTGGAGGTGTTTCCTCAGCTTCGTTTTTCAGTATCCGCTACGACCCGAACCCAAAGACCCGGGGAAAAGGACGGGAAGGATTATCACTTTTTGTCTCTGGCGCAGTTTTCCGAAATGAAAACTAAAAACAACTTCATTGAGTGGGAAGAGGTCTATCCCGGGCAATGTTACGGTACACTCCGCTCCGAGCTGGAAGCAGGCTGGAAAAATGGCAAGGTGATGCTCTTCGACGTGGATGTGAAAGGAGCCCTTTCCCTGAAAAAAATTTTCTCCACTCAGTCCCTATCCATTTTTTTAAAAGCCCCCTCACTCTCCATTCTGGAGGAAAGGCTTCGAAAGCGATCTACAGAATCTGAGGATAACCTGCGAAAGCGACTGGATAAAGCCACCGCAGAATTTGTTTACCAAAATGCCTTTGACCATATCGTGGTGAATGATTCCTTGGAGCAAGCAAAAGCTCAACTCCAAGAAATAGTCACCCATTTCCTCACCCGGACGGATGTCTCATGGAAACACGCTGCAACCAACCGCTTGTAGTCATTCAGGTGAATACCTCCTTTCAAGAAAAGTATTCTTCCCCTGTGGAAGGGAAATATGTCCATGCTTACAGGGTAACCATAGAAAATCGTAACGATTTCCCCATACAACTCATGCGGCGGTCCTGGATCATATCAGAGGGAAATGGCATCATCCGTCGTGTAAATGGGGAAGGGGTGCTCGGACAACAACCAATCATTCAGCCTGGGGGGACCTTTCAGTATATCAGCTGGTCCTCCTTGCAACTCAATGTCGGGAAAATGGAAGGCATTTATTTTATGCATAATCTGCGTGACGGCCTCTCCTTCAGCGTAGATATTCCCCCCTTTTTACTGGTGGCTCCTGACCTCCTCAATTGAAAAGGGCCTTAATGGTTATTACCATTCTGTCCAACCATTTAGGGGTCAATAAACAGGTACCTGGTGACAGACAGGGTGCATACCCTCGCGCGTGACACCTCATTTATGGAATTAGGTGCTACCGATCCACACCCTTATAAATCGAAGACCGCATGCGATCGCTGTAATAAAAAGCATATGGATTTGGAGTTCCAAGAGTGGCAACCTGCGTCATGAACACTCCGATCAATTTCTTGGAAGGATTCACGAAAAAGAAGGTAGAATTCGCGCCGCCCCAGAAAAATTCATTGAGGGTAGCTGCCGTTCTTCTCGCTTTTGCAGGGTCCTTCACAATGGCAAGCCCCAACCCAAAACCATGTCCTGGCTCCAGATTTAAGGTGCCTAGTGAATCGGTAACTATGCCATTAACTAACACATCATATCGGGAGGTTGTATCCAATCTGAATTGAATGCCACCGGTCTGGTCTGTCACCATCAGGTCGACCGTCTCAGGTTTCAGTACACGTTTCCCATTCAATTCGCCCTTGTTCAACAACATTCTTGCAAACGACAGATAATCCTTGGCGCTGCTGAACAACGCAATCACCCCGGAATAGATGGTGTTGCCGGTCATGCTTGGTTGATTCTCCAAGCGCTGCAATGTGGTATCTCCATCGAATCCATAAACCACCATCACTTTTTTCTGGAGATCAGGGGTCAGATTATAGCCGGTCTCCTTCATTTGCAGGGGATCGAATATTTTTTCCTGCATGTATGTCGCCAAATCCTTTCTTGAGATGACTTCAACCAGCCTTCCCACAATATCAGGAGTGAATGAATAATTCCATTTGCTGCCGGGCTCCCACATCAGGGGGAGCTTGGACAATGCCGTGACCCTGTCACCCAGGGTCTTGATGTTCGGATTCAAAAGCAGAGCATTCCAAATCTCCTTGTCGTACGCAATGGGAGCAATGCCATGGCTCATCCCCTCCGTATGGCTCAATGCCTGGCGGATGGTGACAGGCGAGGATGACGCATGTGAGCCCGAGGAACTGCCTTTTGTCGGATCATTCACCACCTGAAGATTAGAGAATTCCGGCAGATACTTGGAAACCGGATCGTCCAATTGAAACTTTCCTTCTTCGTACAGCGTCATCAAGGCCACTGAGACGATCGGTTTGGTCATCGATTGGATGAAATAGAGTTCATCTCCTTTCATGCTGTCACCCGATTCGCGGTCTCTGAGTCCGTATCTCCCTTCATAGACCAGGCTGTCGTCATGGAAAACGATTCAGTGAACACCGATGAGCCTACCCACCTTCACTTCGTTCGAAAGATAATCGTCGTATTCTGAGAAGTTTGGCTGTTCGGTTTTCGTCTGTTGACCGCAACTAAATATGACGAAGGTGAACGATACCTAAAGTAGTTGTTTAATATGAGATTTTTTGCTATAATATTGGTGTCAATATTCATTACCAATTTGAAGCTAAACTTAATGAAAGTTATTTATGGGAATCTCTAACAACTAGTGTTTGCTGAATTATTTATGCATTTTGAGACTATTTTCCGCATCAGGCATTTTTTTATTCAAAATGCGGTTATTTATCTCAAATATGCCCCTATTCAAGGGCTTCGCAGCCCATTCGGTAACGAATGGGCATACGTATCCCTCTAGTTATGCAAGGTCACATCCAACTGCACCATTCGGAACAGGTTGTAGGTCACATTCATCAGCCCAATCCCCGTTGACACACGACCCAGACTCCGATACTGCAGGTACATGCCATTCATCGAGTTCTCCATGAAAGCAAATATGTACTCGATACGTGCCCGCACTTTCGACCACTTCCGGTTCGCCTTGATCTGCCTCTTCGTCAGCGGCTAGTTCCGGAACCCTGTCATTCAAACTCAGCCCCAGGAAGCGCATGAAGCTGAGCCGGTCAAGGATGGCACACTTAAAACTGGCGCGCCTGATGATGTAGCATCGCTGTAGGTTCAGGATCTTGAACCTCAAAACTTCGTCGTATCTCGGATTTCCACCACGGGAAGGATCGGTATCATCGTTCCTGAGGGCGCTCAGCGTGGACCGGAAATACTCTAAATCGATATAGCCCAATAGCTTCTCCAGCGGGTCTCGCTTTTGGGTGAGTATCTAAAGCCTGACCTGTTCATTGAGTAATCTCCATTTGCCTGTCATACCATTCATTGAATGGTTAACGGGCAAAGGAGATTATCAAAATTATATTTACTATCAGGCAGGTTTTTTAAAAATGCCCTCCCTCAATTCTTTTTGGCGGCGTCAAGAACCCCTTTCAGCGGATAATCCACGACTACCTCGGAGCGCCGGTTAGCAGCTTTACCTGCTTTGTCCCCATTGGAAGCTTTAGGGTGGTTTTCCCCGCGGCCTACCGCAGCAACTTGAGCAGGATTAACTCCATTTTTCACCAACTCGCGCACAATAGCCAAAGAACGAAGGGTAGACAACTGCCAGTTGTCAACTAGAGCTGACCCTGCATTAACTTTGGCATTGTCGGTATGCCCTTCGATAAGCAACTTAATATTCGGATTCTTTTTTACCGATTCAGCCAAGCCTTTGAGCGCATCCCGTTCCGTCTTGCTGAGCCGATAAGATCCGCTCTTGTAACTAACAGGGCTGGTAACAACATATAGCCTGCCGTCCCTTTCTTCTAATTTCAAGCCACTTCCATCATAGGTGGCGAACACTCCATTAATTTCTTCTTTTACCTTCGCAAGCTGCGCAGCGGTCATGTTTAGTTTTTCTTGAACAGCAGCAACCTGGCTCTTTGTATTGTTCAAATCGCTCCGAATGGAGCCAATCTCCCCGTTTAGACGATTTTTCTCCGATTCAAACTGGGCAGCCAGAGCGTTCTTATCGTCCTCAAGCTTCTTCAACTTGTTCTGGGTATCGGCCAAAGCAGCATCAGAAGCCGCTTTTCCGGATAGCAATTCGTCGTATTTCTGCTTAGAAACGCAGGACACCAAGGACCCAAGGGCCAAGGTAGCGACGAGAGAGTAGGTCATCAAACGCATGATAATATTTTTTAGCGTATGCAAAAGAGGTCAATAATCTCGGCAAAAAAAATGAATTTCCTCAACTCTACCAAATTATTTTTTTCCAAAAATCTACGCATAGGTCCCTCCACATGGCCTGGCTTGGAGCAGAAATCTCACTTTTTGGCTTACCTTTGGGGCTTGTGAGAGCGCTGCAAGACTCTCTGAAAAATGACCCCTTATATGGAGCGCCTGATGGAACATACCATTTCGACGGAGGGAGGGTACGAATTTTTAGAGACGAAAGGTCGGGGAAATACCATTCTCCTCCTTCATGGCCTTTTCGGCACTTTAGACAATTTTCGGTTTTTATTGAAGGAATTTGGGGATACGCATCATGTGGTCGCCCCAATCATGCCGGTTTTTGAACTACCCCTTCGCCACGTTTCCGTTCAGGGTCTGGTGGAATTCCTCTCGGGATTTGTAGCATCTAGGAAACTGGGGCGTTTTCACATACTTGGTAATTCCCTTGGCGGTCACATTGGTATTCTCTATGCGCTGAAGCATCCTGAAAATATATCCTCCCTCATTCTCACCGGATCCTCGGGTTTGTATGAAAAGGCTATGGGGACTACTTTTCCCCGAAGGGAAGACAAAAACTATATTCGGGTAAAGATTGAGGCTACTTTCTACGATCCGGCTACCGCAACCGACGACATGGTTGACCAAGTATTTGCCGCCGTCAACGACAGGGGGAAAGTCATCCGCGCCATCAGTATGGCTAAATCCGCCCTACGCCACAATCTAGCCGACAGGCTCAGCGATTTGAAACTACCTGCTTTGCTTATTTGGGGCAAGCAGGACAATATCACTCCGCCCTTTGTCGGCGAAAAATTCAGGGATTTGATTGCCGGTGCTGAACTCCATTTCATCGACAAATGCGGGCATGCACCCATGTTAGAACGGCCTGAGGCATTCAACCGGATTATGCGAGATTTCCTGGCCCGCCAGAAGGATTAAGACCTATCCAAGTTACCATGCGATACGACCATCTAATTACCAGCATCCTGGTAATTCTCCTGCTGATTGCCTGCAGCCCGGGAAAACGTGCAATTACATCTGGGTCCGAGCCACATGAAATGCGATTATTGGATACCCTGGAGGTACCAGCGCCTCGTCCCAGCTCCCTAAAAACAGCAGCGGATTACACTTTGCCCGTTTATCGTGAGACCCCAGAGAGGAAAATTGACCTACTTCATACATCGCTGCATCTGACTTTCGACTGGGAATCCGAAAGCCTGCAGGGCCTGGCCATCTTACATCTCAAGCCCTATTTTGATACCTTAGGGAGCCTGAGTCTGGATGCACGACAATTGGAGGTTAGCCGGGTTCGCCTCCTTCGCGGCAAAGATTCCATTCCACTTACCTTCCACAGTGAAAGAGATAAACTGCATATCCGGCTGGACCGCACCTACTCACGAAGCGAGGATTTCAGGCTCACCATTGATTACCTTGCAAGGCCGGGTGCCACAGGGGGTAGTGCTGCCATTTCCTCCAACCAGGGATTATTCTTCATCAATGCCCAGGGAAAAGATCCGGAAAAGCCTCGGCAACTCTGGACGCAAGGCGAGACCAATTGGAATTCGAAATGGTTTCCCACCATTGACCATCCCAACGAACGAGCCACGCAAGAGATTTTCCTTACCGTAGATACTTCTTTTGTCACCCTATCTAATGGAAGGCAAATTTCCTCTGTCCCAAATGGAGCTGGTTTACGAACCGATCGGTGGGTCATGGAACTACCTCATGCCCCGTACCTGACTATGATTGCCGTTGGCCAGTATGCAATAGTTAGCGATTCTTGGAAAGGAATACCGCTTTCCTACTATGTTGAACCCGCCTATAAAGAACATGCCCGTGCCATATTTCCCTTTACTCCGGAGATGTTGCAATTTTTTTCTGATCTCTTGGGATATCCTTATCCCTGGCCTACTTATTCGCAGATTGTAGTTCGGGACTTTGTATCTGGAGCTATGGAAAATACCACAGCCAGCGTGTTCGGTGAGTTTGTGCAGAAAACCCGGCGCGAGCTAATAGATATCAAGGAAAACGAGAAGATTGTAGCCCACGAGATGTTTCATCAATGGTTTGGCAATCTGGTAACATGTGAGAGCTGGGCTAATCTAGCCTTGAATGAAGGATTTGCCAATTACAGCGAATATTTGTGGCTTGAACACCAATATGGCCGCGACGAAGCCGACCTGCATCTGAAAAATGAGTGGGAGGGTTATTTTGCCGATGTGACCAACAACTTGCACCCGCTGATTCATTTTGGCTACGAAGAAAATGAAGACATGTTCGATGCCCATAGTTATAACAAAGGGGGAAGTATCCTGCATGTCCTGCGAAACGACCTGGGTGACGAAGCTTTTTTTCAAGGCTTAAACCGCTACCTGCAACGAAATGCCTTTCAGGCAGTCGAATCGCATCACCTTCGCCTGGCTTTCGAAGAGGTCACGGGCAAAGACCTGAGCAGGTTTTTTGAACAGTGGTTTTTCGGCACAGGTCATCCAATACTAAGGGTAAGTCATACCTACGATGAGGTCTCAGGCGTGTTGACGGTGGATGTGGAACAAGAGCAACATCCTGACCGGATGAATCCGGTGTTTGAATTGCCAACTCAGCTGGGCATACGCTACAAGGACTCCCTCCACCTGGAGAAAATAATCATCCGGGAGCGAAAGCAGGTCTTTCAGTTCCCAGTCCCTGTTCCACCCGATTGGGTTTCTGTTGACCCCTTTCGCATCCTGCCTGCATCGTGGGAAGATGAAAAATCCGATCAGGAGCTTGCCGAGCAATTCCTTCACGCTCCATCCATCATTGACCGAACGGAAGCGCTGGACAGGCTCGCAGTTTCAGCAGGCGGCATTCCAGAGAAATTGTTTCCGCTTGCTTTTAATCATCCTTTTTGGGCCATTCGGAAACAAGCCCTAGAAGTTCTTCCCGAAGATAAAATAGATTCATTGATTCCCCAGATGGCTGTCCTTGCCCGAAATGATGCCAACAGTGCGGTGCGCGCAGCAGCACTGCAGGCTCTGGCTATTTGGGAGGCCGATTCCCTCGTGGAATTGGCTAAAGGATTGATTGCGACAGATTCCTCCTACCTTACAATAGCGGCAGCGCTAGACATCCTGTCCCAACGCGAAGACCCTCAAACAGCCCAATTTGCAAGCTTGCTGGAAGGAGAAGGGCATGCTGCCATCCTTAATGCTATCGGCAGGATTTATGCCAGTACAGTTGAACCCGGTAAAATGGCATTTTTCCGCCAGGGACTCAACAAAATCCAAGATTTTGCTATCATGGATTTCTACGAGTCCTTTCTCCTGTACGGACTAAAATCTGGGCCTGCCATCACCAGTCAAGTTGAGGCAGATTTATATGAAACAATCCTACAATTCCGAACGTTTCGGTGGAAGCGCTTAGGGGCTATGGCTACGCTGGGAAATCTGCGTGACATCTATCTGCAGCAGGCCTCCCGCCCTATGGCGCCAGAGGAAAAAAGTGTCCTTCAACATAAGGTAAACGAAGTTGAAAATCGCATGAAAACAGCAATGGATCTCGAACCTGACGCTGAACTTCGGGAAATCTACAAGCAGTTTGAAACCTTTGAAAAAGAATAGTCCGGCGATGCATACTCCTAATCAAGATTCCTACGGTTTGCTACTGACCAAACTGGACCAGTTTATCCGGAAATACTACCTTAACCAGATGCTCCGGGGTAGCTTGTATAGCACCGCGCTGATTCTGGGCCTTTACTTGGCGATAAACGGTCTGGAGTATCAGTTTTACTTCCCGGGATTTATAAGAAAGACGCTTTTTTTCTCGTTTCTCGGGCTTTCCGGACTGGCGCTTTTCCAGTGGATTGGCTTACCTGGGAGCCGTTATTTCCGGCTGGGTAAACAGATAAGCCATGAACAGGCAGCCACCATTATTGGTAGTCACTTCAACCATGTAGGCGACAAGCTTTTGAACATTCTTCAGCTGCGCCAGCAAGTGGATCAGGTACACGATGCTTCCCTTATTTTGGCAGGTATCGACCAGAAGGCTTCTGAAATCCGCCTTGTGCCGTTCAAAGCAGCCATAAATCTTAACCAGAACCGCAAATACCTGCGCTATGCTTTGCCTCCGCTGCTTTTGCTGCTGGTATTGCTTTTCGCCGCTCCGAGCCTCATCCTGGATTCTACAGATCGCCTAATCCACAGCGGGAAAGAATACCTTAAACCAGCACCTTTTGCCTTTTCCATTGCCAACGAAAAACTAGAGGTATTGGAAAATGGAGACTTTCTCCTGAATATCCGGGTGAACGGACAGGCCCTTCCTCAGGAAGCTTTCTTACAAATTGGTGGATTTCCTTACCAATTACGCAAAGAGGGGCCTGACCACTTTTCCTACATGCTGCGAAACGTAACTGAAAGCAAGCGTTTTAGGATTACTGGTGGCGAAGTGGTATCGCCATTATTCGAGTTGAAGGTACTTTCCAAACCTGTTATCCAAGGTTTCGAAGTTCAGCTGGACTATCCTGCATACACCGGCAGAAAGGACGAAACCTTTCAAAATACAGGCGACCTGGTTGTCCCAGCAGGTACTACCGTGGACTGGATTTTTGATGCCAATCACACCGATGACCTAGACATCCGCTTCGAAGGAGACAAAATACAGGTCCGAACTGCTACCCGCCAGGGCAATCACCTCTTTTCCCTTCGCCGAAAAGCAATGCGGGACGAAACCTACCTAATTCGGTTTAGCAACCGGGCATTACCAGACGGTGATTCAGCCAGATACCTATTGCGGGTCATTCCGGATGAGTATCCTAAAATAGCTGCCGCAAGTTTTCCAGATAGTACTCAAACCCGAAATTTGTTTCTCGCTGGCAATGCCTCCGATGACTATGGTATTTCCGGAATCACTTTCCATTACATCCTTTACCGAGAAGGTCGGCGCATGGACGAAAAGGTTTCTCCGGTTCTTTCAAGTTCAGGGACCTCTGCAGCATTCCGACACAATTTTGACCTAAATGGGTTAGATATCCAACCTGGTGACAGGCTAGAATACTTCTTTGAGGTTTCCGACAACGATGCAGTCAACGGAAGTAAAACTGCCCGTTCTCAATCTTGGACCTTCGAAATGCCCACCATGGAAGCATTCCGAAAAACGGAGGACCTCCAAGAAGACCGCTTGCAGAAAAACCTTCAGGAAGCCGCCCGCGAATCCCGCAAGTTGCAGGAACAAATGCAGAAGCTTCGGGAAAAATTGTTGCAGCAAAAAGATATAGACTGGCAGTCAAAGAAAGAACTCCAGCGAATCATGGACCGCCAGAAGGATCTTGCCAAGTCCGTGGAGGAAGCCCGAAAGGAACTGGAAGAAATCCGTAAAAATCAGGAAGCGTTTTCCGAGCGTCCGGAAGAATGGAAGGAGAAACAGGAAAAACTCCAGGAACTCCTAGAAAATGCCCTCCCAGAGGAAATGACTTCCCTCATGGAAAAAATCCGTGACTTGCTCCAGGAACTGAACAAGGAAGAGGCTCTTAAAATGATGGAGCAAATGGAGTTTAACGACGCTCGGGTGAATCAGAGCATGGAGCGGATGGAGGAGCTCTTCAGGCAACTTGAAATGGAAAAGGAAATCACCGAAACGGCACGTGATCTCGACAAACTCTCCGAAAAGCAGGAAGCCCTGCAACAGGAGACGCAGGCCAAACCCGGGGAAAAGGAAGCATCCGAAAATCAGCAGGACCAGGCAAAGGCCAAAGGGGAAAAACAACAGGAGTTGGCGGAAAAACAAAAACAACTTCAGGAGGAATTTCGAAAGGTTGAGGAGAAAATCGAGGAAATAGCCCGCAAAAATGAAGCCCTTGATAAACCCCGAGAGGCGAATGATAAGCGTGAGGAAGCTAAGGATATCCAGCGGGATATGAAGGACAGTCAAATGAACTTGGAGCGGGACCGCAACGATAAGGCTGCAAAAAATCAGCAAGATGCCGCCCAAAAAATGAAGGAGTTATCCCAGCAAATGCAAAACCAAATGCAGGCTGGTCAGATGCAACAGATGCAGGTGGATATGCGAACCCTCAGGCAATTGCTTGAAAACCTTGTGGCACTTTCTTTCAGCCAAGAGGACCTTATTGCCGAATTCAACAAAACAAATCCTTCAGCCCCCCGATTTGTGCTTTTAACTCAGAAGCAAAACAAGCTAAAGGAGGATTTCAAAGTGGCAGAGGATACCCTACAGGCACTGGCGAAACGCATGATTCAGCTAGAACATTTTGTTACGGATAAAGTGGCAGAGGTAAACCGTACCTTCAAAGAGGGTATCAGTCAATTGGAAGAGCGCAAGAAATCTACGGCAGCAGACTTGCAGCAACGGTCCATGAAAGGTCTAAATGACCTAGCCCTTATGCTCAGCGAAAGCCTAAAGGAACTGCAAGAGCAAATGGCTGCCAAAATGAAGGGCCAGCAAATGTGCTCTGATCCAAATAGCCCGGGAGAAGGGAAGCCCCAGGACCGGCTTTCTCAGGGCCAGGAACAGCTAAATGACCAAATGAAGGGAAAGCAGAAAGAGGGGAAAAGCCCTAGCGCCCGGGATTTTGCCGAAATGGCTGCCAAACAAGCTGCCCTGCGAAAAGCCATGGAAACTCGCCAGCGGCAGCGGCAGCAACAAGGAAAAGGGGGAAGCCAAGAACTGCAGCGACTCATTGAAGAGATGAACAAAACGGAGATTGACCTGGTCAACAAACGTTTGTCTGGAGAAATCATTCGCCGCCAGCAACAAATACTCATCCGCATGTTGGAATTTGAAAAAGCGGAGCGGATGCAGGACCAAGACGAGCAGCGCAAAGCTGAAGCTTCAAGAAATATACCACCCGCTATGCCTCCAGCTCTTGAGGAATATATAAGACAGCGGAAAGCAGAAATTCAATCCTATCAAACGGTATCTCCAATACTTAGGCCGCACTATCGGAACCTGGTAGAAAATTATCTAAAATCCTTTAAACCAATTGATTGAATTGCTGGTGGGAAAAAAGTGGGGTGTAGCAATTGACATTTTCCCAGCCTCGGCATACCTTTGCCCTTTAATCCCGTGAACACTACTTGGTCAACCCGCAAAAATTCTCTGTCGGATTTTTGTAACCGGAAAAATTGTAGTGTATCATGCTTGAGCTTCCATCAGACCTTCGAAGTGTCCGTTCTTTGGACACAATGATTCAACCGATCATTCGTCGGTACAAAATCAGCCAGGAAGTTTACGGAAATATGTTGATTTCCCTCACAGAAGCGGTTACTAATGCTATTTCCCATGGTAATCACTATGATAAAAGCAAGGTGGTCCGTATCAGATGGCACAAGAAACCTAATGCTATAGCCATTAGCGTATCGGATCAGGGATGTGGTTTTGATCCCTCCATTGTTGCCGACCCAACCTGCGAGGAAAATCGTTGCAGGTGCGGGGGAAGGGGAGTGTTCCTTATTCAGCGTCTTTGTGATCAGGTGGCCTATCTCGACAAAGGTCGCACGGTCGAGATGCTCTTTAAGATTTGATGCCTAGCTCGTTTTTGGGCTGGCCAGATATTCCAGGTAAGTCCCCACGCGGCATTTCCTTTTTCTATGAAGAAGTTGACTTTGACCTTCCCCAGGTAAGGGCCGTCAAGTCGTGGATATTGGCAACAGTCCGTCAGTATGCCTGCCAATTAACTTATCTCCAAGTCATCTTCTGCAGCGACCATTTTCTTTATGATTTAAATGTCCGGTATCTGGGTCACAACACCCTTACTGACGTCATCACTTTCCCCTACACTGAGCCCCCCGCAATTGAAGGTGACCTATTCATCAGCATCGAAAGAGTGCGGGAGAACGCCGCCTCGCTATCGGTCCCCTTTGAAAAAGAAATCTTGCGAGTTATTATTCATGGTGTCCTTCATCTGTGTGGGACTGGGGACAAAACCCCTGAGGAGAGTCTGGCCATGAGAGCGCGGGAGGAGGAGGCCTTACTTCTTTTCTTTTCAGGTGGGTTTTCCAGGTAGCAAATCATGTCTTGAGGCGTTTTGCCAAATAATGTCAGGAATCTTGGATTAAATCGCCTTTTTTTTTCAACATTTTCAATCAATCCCAATTATTGTTAACTTTGCGTGTTGTCCTTACCAAATACCAAATTTCACTTTTACAACACTATTGTTTGACACAAACCCATTTCATGCATTAACCCAAAAACAGCATTTATGAGACAACATTTTCTGAAACAAGCTTTCCAAATTCTTTTCCTGTCTCTCCTAACTGCAGGAGTTGTTCATGCACAAGGAACGAGGGTTAGCGGAAAGGTTACCGACGCTTCCAATGGGGAGCCGCTCATCGGGGTGAACGTTTTGGAGTCTGGAACTTCCAACGGAACGGTCACTGACTTGGACGGCAATTATGCCCTCAACGTAAGTGCCAGTGCTACCCTTTCCTTTTCCTTTACAGGTTACGCAACCCAGAATGTAACCGTAGGAAGCAGTACCACCATCAATGTAAGCCTCTCCTTCGAGTTGCAGGCACTCAGCGAGGTGGTAGTTGTAGGTTATGGTACCCAGAAGAAGAAGGAGGTGACCAGTGCGGTTACCAGCCTCAAAGCTGAGGACTTCAACCGGGGTACCGTCAACGACCCTTCCCAGTTGCTTCAGGGCAAAGTAGCGGGCCTTAGTGTGGTTCGCCCCGGTGGCGATCCAAACGGTGGTTTCCAGATTCGTCTTCGGGGTATCTCCACTGTGGGCGCAAACGCTGAACCCCTAGTCGTCATCGATGGGGTTATCGGAGGTTCTCTTAGCACGGTTGATCCCAATGACATCGCGGCAATCGATGTGCTCAAGGACGGCTCTGCTGCCGCTATATACGGCACGAGAGGTTCCAGCGGGGTAATCCTCATTACCACAAAGTCTGGAAAATCTGGCAGGGTGACTGCGGATTACAATGGATCGATCGCAATGGAAGATTTGGCCAGGAGCATTCCGGTCATGACCGCCGACGAGTTCCGTAAAGTACCTGGCGCTCCAAATCTTGGAGCGAGCACTGATTGGCTGGATTTGGTAACTAACTCCAGTACCTCTCAGGTCCACAATCTTTCTTTGGGCGGTGGCGTAAACAATACCACCTTCCGCGCCTCATTGAACCTGCGTGACGCCAACGGTATCGCCATCAACTCTGGTTTTACCCAGCTGAACGGAAGGCTTAACCTGACCCAGACAGCCTTTAATGACAGGGCGACTTTTACGGTGAACCTGTCCTCAACCACTCGGGAATCCTCCTATGGAGACGCCAACTCTTTCCGGTATGCAGTGACGGCCAATCCCACTATGCCGGTTTATGACAACACCACCACCTCCGCAACTGCAGGAGGACGCTTTGGTGGTTACGCCCAGCGGGACATCTTTGACTTTTTTAACCCGCTGGCTATTGCTGAGCAAAACATCAATGATGGCAAGGACACTCGTCTGCTGACCAGCATTCGGGGTGATTATAATCTCAGCAATGACTTGCGCGTCGGACTTTTCTATTCCAGCCAGTGGGAATCGGACTTCCGCGGCAGCTATTCTCCTAAAAACTCCAAATTTGGAGGTGGCTTTGGCAGAAAAGGGCTTGCCTCTCGTTCCACTAGCCAGGCTTTCAACGAACTGCTGGAAGCTACAATTAATTATAATAAGACCTTCGGAACGTCAAACCTCTCCCTGTTGGGTGGTTACTCCTATCAAGAGTTCTTGTATGAGGGTAACGGAATGTCTGGCGGTAATTTCTTGACAGATGCCTTTACCTACAACAACATGGGGGCAGCACTGGATTTTGCCAACGGCCTAGGCAGTGTTTACAGCTACAAGAATTCCAACAAACTGATTGCCTTCTTCGGACGGGCAAACCTGAGTGTTGACGGCACCTACTTCCTTTCGGCCAGCGCACGCTATGAGGGATCTAGCCGTTTCGGAGCTAACAACAAATGGGGTCTTTTCCCAGCGGTTAGTGCAGGTGTGACCCTGTCCAACCTCTTTGACATTTCTGGCGTGGACAACCTGAAACTGCGTGTCTCCTGGGGTATCACTGGTAATCAGCCCGGAAGTTCCTACGCATCCCTCCAGCGATTCGGTCGCCAGGGTAACTTCTTCATCGACGGTGCCTACGTACCTACCTATGGTCCAGTATCCAATGCTAATCCAGACCTAGCCTGGGAAACCAAAAATGAAATCGACTTCGGTCTTGATTTCGCTTTGATGAACAATCGCCTGACGGGTACCATCGATTACTATCAGCGGACCACTCGGGACCTTATCCTAAATGTTGATGTGCCAGTTCCACCAAATCTCTTTGGCCAGACTCTGGTAAATATCGGGGAACTCAGCAATAGCGGACTTGAAGTTGCGCTGAACTACAATCTGGTCCAGAAAGAAAATTTCAGTTGGACCACTGGTGTCAATCTTGCTACCTTTAAAACCAAAGTGGTCAGCCTTACCTCCGGTGATCTTAGCTTCGGAAGCGGTGGCGTTCTTTTCCGCGCGGGAATGGGCTCTCCAGGCCAAAACAACACGAACCTGATTCGCGTGAAGGAAGGTGAGGAGTTGGGTCAGTTTTGGGGTCCTATCCAGATTGGCGTTAATCCGAACGGAACTCCCCAGTTCAAAGACCTCAGTGGTGATGGAAAATTCTGTGACTGCGATGCGGACAGAACCGTTGTTGGTCAAGGATTGCCCACGCTTTCCGGTGGTTTCAACAATACCTTTACCTTCGGCAACTTTGATTTGAACATTTTCCTTAGGGGTGCGTTTGGACACGAGTTGTGGAATAGCTACCGCGGATTCTACGAGAATCTTGAGGTCACCACAGTAAATAACTACAATATCGTGAATACCAAATACCTCGACCGTAAAATAACCAAGGCCCAGGTAAATAGCACACATGTAGAGAAAGGAGATTTTGTTAAGCTGGATAACGCGACCCTTGGCTACAATATGGATGTCAAAAAAGGTTCGGGAATCCGCAGCCTTCGCTTTTATCTCTCCGCTCAAAACCCCATCCTTTTCACAGGATATACCGGTGTTGATCCGGAAGTACGCTACACCGATTCGGAGAATGGTGACCCGCTCTCTCCCGGTATCGAGCGCAGAACCACGTATTTCACCACTAGGATTTTCACCTTTGGTGTCAACTTAGGATTTTAAACACATAAACACTCTAACAATGCATATTTCTTTTTTCAAACGCGTTTTGTTGGCGTGTCTCGTCGTGACCGTTTCCCTTCAGTCGTGTACTAACCTGGATGAGGAACTTTACAGCGACATCACTGCCGATAATTTCTTCAAAACAGACGAAGAGTTCATTGCAGCCCTAGGACAAGCTTATGCTTCCTTCGGAGGACTCGGCAACCATGGCAACCTGTGGTCTATGAACGAGATTTCCTCGGATGAACTGGTAATCACTACGAAGGGTGGAGACTGGTATGACGGTGGTATTCTTATCAACCTCCACCAGCACAACTTCACATCAGACAATGACTTCTTCAACAATGCCTGGGGTTTCCTCTACGGTGGAATCAATACAGCCAATCGCTTGATTTTCTCTTTTGAGAAGTTGGGCACCCCAGAATCCAAGGTCTTTATCGCCGAATTGCGCGCGGTGCGTGCTCTTTGGTACTACTGGGCTATGGACGCCTTCGGTAATGTACCTCTTGTGGTGGACTTCACCGCTAAGGAGGCCCCAGCAAATTCGAGCCGTGCAGATGTTTACAACTTCATCCTCTCAGAACTGAATGCGGTGATACCTGTACTCCCCACGTCTAAGGATTCTAAAACCTATGGTCGTATGACCAAATGGGCAGCCCTCACTATTCGGTCCAAGCTATACCTGAATTCTCAGGTATACATCAATCAGCCAAAGTGGGCTGAAGCTGCCGCAGATGCGCAGGAAATTGTGGACAAGGGGCCTTTCAGCCTTTCTTCTACCTACGCTGACAATTTTAGCATCCGCAATCAGGGTTCCAACGAAAACATCATGGTCTATGCCTATGACAAGGTATTCGCCGGTGGTTTCAACTGGCCGCAGATGACCCTGCACTATGCAAGCCAAGGTGTGTTCAAACTGACAGACCAGCCATGGAATGGTTATGCTGCTGTCGAGGATTTTTACAATTCCTACATTGACCCTGATAAAAACCCTGGTCCCCAAGGTAATGTATGGAAGGGTCTGGCCGCAGCTCCTACCCAGGGTACTCTTGACCGGCGCCTGACCAACTTTGTGGTCGGTCCACAGTTCAACCCCGATGGTACTAGGGCTACAGACCCTGGTGTGGACAAGGCTGATCCCGATGGCGCCCCATTGAATTTCACCCCACAGATTAACGAAATTTTCCCTAACTCCTGGAGGCAGGGTGGTGCTCGTATTGGCAAGTACGAATACGAAATCGGTGGTACACCCAATATGAGTAATGATTTCGTGGTTTTCCGTCTCGCTGACGTCATCCTCACCCTGGCAGAGGCGGAGTTCCGTCGTGGCAACACGGCACGGGCTCTGGTTCTGGTGAATCAGATCCGCAGGCGGGCTGGTGTAGATCCTTTCAGCTCCTTGACCCTCGACCAAATCTTTGAAGAAAGAGGTCGTGAAATGTTCGTCGAAATGACCCGCCGTCAGGACCAAATCCGCTTCGGAAAATGGACCTCCGCTTGGTGGGAAAAGGCTTCTACAGCTGGAAAGCCACACCAATCAATCTTCCCGATTCCAAAGCCTCAGCTTAATGCTAACGCAAAGCTGAAGCAGAATCCTGGCTATTAATTTAATCTTCTATTATAAAGGAACTCCGGGGGCATCTCCCCCGGAGTTTTTTTTTTCTATACCTTATCTTTGTTAAATCGCGCCACGCTATCTCCCTTATGGCGACAAATCCAGATATTCTGAAATCTATTTGCCTCCTGGCTCCCTTAGTTCTAAGTTGCTCCCGGGAGAATCAAATGCCTGTAGCCACGCTGTTTCAATTGCAGCCCCCTCAAAGGACTGGCATTGATTTTGTAAACCGACTAAACTATACCGAAACCCTAAATCCCTACACTTTCCGGAATTTTTACAATGGCGGAGGAGTAGGCGTTGGAGATTTCAATAAGGATGGCCTGCCTGATATATTCTTCGCAGGCAACCTGGTCTCCAACAAACTTTACCTGAACAAAGGCCATTTCCGCTTCGAGGATATCACCCGAAAAGCAGGAATTGCAAGTGCCGGAGTATGGACCACGGGAGTTAGTGTGGCAGACATCAATGGGGACGGCTGGCTCGATATCTATCTATGCAAATCGGGCCCACCGGGTGGTGCTAATCGCCACAACGAATTGTTTATCAATGATGCTAATGGCCCCGGAAAAGCACCCTCCTTCACCGAACAGGCAAAAGTTTACGGCTTGGATGACCAGGGGCTCTCCACGCATGCCGCTTTTTTCGACTTCGACAAGGACGGAGATCTCGACTTGTACCTTCTTAATAACAGCCTTCGCTCCGTGGGCGGGTATGACTTAATCCGGGACCAGCGCAATACCCCGGATCCTTTTGGGGGAAATAAATTGTACCGTCAGGACAGCGATGCCCATTTCACCGATGTCACCGCAAAAGCCGGTATCTACGCCAGCGCTATAGGCTTCGGACTTGGTGTCACCATTGGTGATATCGACCGCGATGGATGGCCAGACATTTATGTTTCCAACGATTTTTTCGAAAAAGACTACCTCTACATCAATAACCACGATGGCACCTTTTCAGAGAAGCTGGAATCCTACATGCGTGAAATCAGCATGGGTTCCATGGGGGCAGATCTCGCCGATATCAACAACGATGGCCTTCCTGAAATCTTTGTTACTGAAATGCTTCCCGCTTCGGATGAACGCCTCAAGACAAAGGCCCAATTCGAGAAATGGGACAAATACCGAAGCGCTCTTGACCAAGGTTATTTCCATCAATTCAGCCGGAACAGCCTCCAGTGGAACAATGGGACCAATCCCCTGACCGGTGCAATTTCCTTTTCCGAAATAGCCCGTTTTTCAGAGGTCCATGCCACCGATTGGAGCTGGGGCGCCCTAATCTTCGATATGGATGGGGACGGATGGAAAGATATCTTCGTGGCGAATGGCATCTATAAGGATATCCTGGATCAGGATTACGTGAATTTTATTGGCAATCCGGAATTTGTCCGCCAGATAATCCTTCAGAAAAAAGCGGTTATCCGGCAACTTATCGATTCCATTCCCTCGAACCGGGTTGCCAATTTTTCCTTCCAAAACAAAAAAAATGGCCATTTCGAAGATGTCTCCGCCGCCTGGGGCCTTGCCCAACCATCACATTCCAATGGTTCTGCCTATGCCGACCTAGACAACGACGGCGATTTGGATCTAGTCGTCAGTAACGTCAACATACCTGCGTATGTGTACGAAAACCGAAGTCGTGATGAGTTTAAGGATCGTTTCTTCCTTACAGTAAATCTGACCGGTGAGGGAAAAAACCCTTTTGCCCTAGGCGCTAAGGTCACCATATTTGCCGGCAAAAACCAGTATTACCAGGAACTAGCTCCGATGAGGGGTTTTATGTCGTCCACTGATTATCGCCTAAACTTCGGACTCGGTACAGACTCCCTTCCAGACTCCCTCATTGTAGAATGGCCCGACGATCGGATCACCCGCATCATCCAGCCTAAAATTAACCGCTTTCTTAACCTGAATCAGAAAGAGGCTACCCTGAATCGGCAAGTAAGCAGGCAGGCAGGTAAGGCGTATTTTCCCACCATATTTCAAACCCTTCCGCAAACATCGCTTCCACCATACCGTCATCAAGAAAGTGTTTTTGTCGATTTTGATCGGGAAAGACTCCGGTTCCTGATGATCTCCAACGAAGGCCCCTGTGCCTGCCGGGGCGATTTTAATCGAGATGGCCTGGATGACCTTTACCTCGGAGGAGCCCGGGGACAAGCGGGTTCATTATTTATCCAAGAAAAAAGTGGCCGATTTTCTCCCCTGGCTCAAGAAATACTCTCGGAAGACGCCGAATCAGAAGATACCGATTGCCAATTCTTTGATGCCAACGGCGACGGTTTCCCAGATCTTTACGTTACCAGTGGAAGCAATGAGGTAAGCAATAGTTCCCTCACTCTCCTGGACCGTTTGTATTTCAATCAAAAGGGAAAAGGCCTGCAGAAAAGCCCACAACTTTTGCCCTCTTCTGCCAGCCTGGAAAGTACATCCACCGTCCGGAGTGCCGACTTTGACGGTGACGGGAATCCTGATCTTTTCATCGGAAGTAGGGTATCTCCCGATTTCTACGGAAAAGCCCCGGACAGCTACTTGCTGCGAAATGACGGGAAGGGTCATTTCCAGGACGTTACCAAGGAATGGTTGCCCGATTTAAAAGCGCTGGGCATGGTGACCGATGCTGCCTGGTCTGACTTCAACGGCGATGGCAAGGTAGACCTTATGGTGGTGGGGGAATGGATGCCCGTCCGACTCTTCCTCCAAGAAAATGGGAAATTCAGGGACCATTCCGCGAAGGCTGGCCTCTCCCTGACCCAAGGCTGGTACCAAAGTATGGCCGTGGGTGATTTCAATAGGGATGGACTTCCCGATGTGGTGCTGGGAAATCATGGAGAAAATTCGCGGTTTCGCGCCTCTGACCGCGAACCTATTCGAATGTATGTTGGCGATTTCGACGAAAACGGTACACCGGAGCAAATCCTTACTCGCTTTACCGGCGGCAAGGAATTACCCCTAGTCCTCCGCTCTGACCTTTTGATGCAATTGCCTTATTTGAAGAAAAAATACCTCCGTTTTGCCAATTATTGTAACCAGGGAATCAGGGATCTTTTCACCGCAGAGCAATTGAGCACCGCCATTCAACTGGAGGCCCGAAACCTCTCTTCAGCCATATTGTTAAGTCGAAGAGGTCAACCCTACCAAATGAAAATCCTTCCACCAGAAGCCCAGTTTAGTCCTGTGTATAGCCTCCTGGTGCATGACTTTACCGGCGATGACCAGTTGGATATTCTCCTCGGTGGAAACCAATCCCGGGCAAAACCGGAGACCGGTATCTACCTGGGGAGCTATGGTCTGCTTCTCCGCGGACAAGGAGAAGGGGGTTTTATTCCGATGAAGCACAAGGAGTCCGGAGTATTTGTCCCAGGAGATATCCGATCCATGCTCGTCCTTAAGAACAAACCCTTGGTGCTAATAGCCCGGAGCGACGATAAACCCGTTTTACTACAATTTGACCCATGAAAAATCTATCGGTCTTCTACCTGACTATCTTTATCATCCTGACCTTCGCCTGCCAGGATAAACCGTCCCGGGTAAAAGATGGTGTGAACAATCCGGATTACCTTTTTTTGGATCTTTTCTTCGGTATGACCCGAAAAGAATTCTTCGATTATTGCTGGGATATGAACCGACAAGAGAAATTTGTTCACGGCACTGGGAATACCAGTGTGCAGTATCTCCTGGTCGGGGAAACAACGGAACCCGTCTACATGCGTTTTTATCCCTCTTTCCATGATGATCGGATCTATGAGATGCCGGTAACCTTCACCTATGAAAAATGGGCTCCATGGAATCGTCAATACTGGTCCGAACAACTTCTGGAAGATCTGTTCCCCGTTTTTAAGAAATGGTATGGCGACGATTTTCAGGTCATCCAGCACCCGTTGCAGGGTAAAGTTTACGCGAAAATGGACAAATACCGACGTATAAACCTCTTCGTGCGAGACGACCAGTTTGTCCAGGCGGTATTTACCGATATGCGGCAACTTAAAGAAGTGGAAAAAGTAGCCAATAAGGTTAAGGACTGATATTCCCCGTCACTATGGCCAATCTGCATTTTTCCTCACCCCTTTTCCTTGCGCTTTCTTTTATCGCCCTCGGTTCCTGCAAATCGGATGGAATACTCAAGGACCCGCTTTTCGAGGAGGTAAGCGCCCGGGAAAGCGGCATCCGATTTGAAAATACCCTTTCCTTCGATGCCAACTTTAACATTTATACCTATCGAAATTTCTATAATGGGGGAGGTGTGGGTATAGGCGATGTGAATCAGGATGGTCTGATGGACATCTACCTGACGGCCAATATGTTGCCAAATCGTCTGTATCTAAACAAAGGCAACTTTACCTTTGAGGACATTTCCGGGCAGGCTGGGGTTGCCGGCACGCGCTCCTGGTCAACGGGTGTAAGTATGGCAGATGTAAATGGGGACGGCTTGCTAGATATCTACGTATGTAATTCGGGTGATATCAAGGGCGATAACAAACAAAATGAACTCTTTATCAATCTTGGAAATGACGAGAAGGGCGTACCACGTTTTCGGGAAGAAGCTGAAAAATTCGGACTAGCTGACCGGGGATTTTCAACCCATGCCGCCTTTTTTGACTATGATAAGGATGGCGATTTAGACATGTACCTGCTCAACAATTCTTATCAAGCGATTGGGAGTTTTAATCTGAGCAAAAATGAAAGGCCCAATCGGGATCCGGTAGGTGGAGACAAATTGTTTCGCAATGATGGTAATCGCTTCACCGATGTCAGCGCTAAGGCCGGTATCTATGGGAGCATCATCGGTTTCGGTTTGGGCGTCACTGTGGGTGATGTCGACCGGGATGGCTGGCTGGATATATTCATCTCCAATGATTTTTTTGAACGTGACTACCTCTACTTAAATAATGGAGATGGTACCTTTCGCGAAACCCTCGAGTCAGCCATGCGCTCCATCAGTGCCGCTTCCATGGGTGCCGACATGGCAGATATAAACAACGATGGATTCCCCGACATTTTCGTTACCGATATGCTTCCTAGGGAAGATGCCCGACTGAAAACGGTGACGACATTCGACAACTGGGACCGATATCAGCTCAATGTTCAAAACGATTATTGGCATCAGTTTACGCGAAATACCCTTCACCTAAACAACGGAGACCGTACCTTTAGCGAAATCGGCCGACTATGCGATGTAGCAGCTACCGACTGGAGTTGGGGTGCCCTTATTTTTGACTTCCAAAACGATGGCCTGAAAGACTTATTCGTGGCCAATGGTATCTATCAGGATTTGACCGATCAGGATTACCTGAAGTTTGTTACCGAGGAGAATACCGTCTATCAAATTCTCTCAAAAAAGGAGGAAGCCTACCGCAAACTCGTCGAGCTCATTCCTTCCCAACCCGTACCCAATCATGCCTTTGTCAACAAAGGCAATCTGGATTTCCAAGATCAAGCGGTTGCCTTAGGCCTGGGAAGACCTGGATTCTCCAATGGGTCAGCCTACGGAGATCTCGACAATGACGGCGACCTGGACCTTGTGGTTAATAACGTCAACATGCCCCTGTCCCTCTACCGCAACCAGAGCCGGCAGCGGGATCAAGATCATCATTTCCTCACCTTGGACCTGCGCGGAGCGAAAGGAAATACCCAGGCTGTCGGGACTCGGATTACCGCCGTGGCAGGTAAGAAGCGCTTTTATGTCGAACAAGTCCCCATCCGAGGCTTTCAATCGTCAGTCGATCCAAGGCCCCACCTTGGTTTGGGCAAAATTTCGGTCTTGGATACCCTGCTCGTCGAATGGCCGAATGACAGGGTAACCCTCCTAACACAGGTATCCCTTAACCAAAAAATTACCCTGAATCAAAATGACGCAGGTAGTGGCAGGCTGACTTCCACCCTTGGCGGTGATCTTTCGGGGAAAGTATTCCATGAGGCCTTCCCCGATTTCCTGTTTCACCTTCGCCATGAGGAAAATCCGTATGTCGATTTTGATCGGGACCGCCTAGTTTTCCATATGCTCTCCTCCGAGGGTCCTTGCCTGTGCCGTGGCGATTTGAATGGGGATCAGCGCGATGACCTCTACCTGGGCGGGGCCGCCGGCAAACCCGGTACCCTGCTTTTCCAGCAGGCTGATGGTTCGTTTCGGCCAGCACAGGAATCGTTATTCCTGGAGGATAAAGATTCTGAGGATACGGATTGCGCCATCTTTGATGCAGACGGGGATGGGCGTAATGATCTTTATGTGTGCAGTGGAAGCAATGAAGTTTCCAACTCTTCGCCCACCCTTGCTGACCGCCTTTACCTCAATTCCGGCAAAGGCCGACTATCGAAATCGGACCAGATCTTGCCAGCCTACCAATTCGAAAGCACCTCCTGCGTAGAACCCTCCGATTTTGATTCAGACGGTGACCTGGATTTGTTTGTGGGTGTTCGCTCCCTACCCTTCTACTACGGATTTCCAGGCAATGGGTATTTGTTGCAAAACGATGGCAAGGGAAGGTTTTCCGATATCACCTCTTCCTGGCTTCCCGCACTCCGGGAAATAGGGATGGTTACCGATGCCGTCTGGATAGATTACAATCGCGATGGTCTGCAGGATTTACTTGTCCTTGGGGAGTATATGCCCCTCCGATTATTTCGAAATACTGGAAATACGTTTACCGAAGTAACGGAATCGGCTGGATTCGGCCCAAGTATAGGTTGGTGGCACACTGCTGTGGTTGCTGACCTGAACCACGACGGCTATCCAGATATCCTTGCCGGAAATCACGGTCTCAATTCACGGTTCCGGGCAAGCCCCGAAAAGCCTATTCAACTTTACATCGCCGATTTTGATCAGAATGGCACTGTGGAACCCATCCTCTGCCAATACAACGGCGAAAAATCTTATCCGCTTATCCTTCGCCACGATTTGGTGGCTCAAATGCCGGGACTAAAAAAGAAGTACCTGAAGTACAAAAATTACCGCAACCAACAAATAACAGACATTTTTGAACCCGATATCCTGCGTAATGCTCGAATCCTGGAGGCCAATGCCCTTAAGACTTCAGCCTGGCTGAACGATGGAAATGGAAAATTCAGAAAGATATCTTTGCCTGAAGAAGCCCAGTTTTCACCGGTTTACGCTATAGCTGCTGAAGATTTTAGCGGAGACGGTCATATGGACATCCTGCTTGGAGGCAACCTGCACCGGGTAAAGCCCGAGGCAGGCCGTTATGATGCAAGCTACGGGACTTACCTTCAGGGAGACGGTAAGGGCGGATTTCAATACATACCGGGCAGGATTTCCGGTTTACACCTCCAGGGTCAGGTTCGTCGCTTCGTCCTTACCGGGAATCAAGGGCCCCGGCGATTATGGGTTGCCCAAAACAATGGCCCGGCGCAGCTATTCAACCTTCCCTCTTTACGGAATTAGGTTCACCCAGTCATTTCCTGGAAAAACCATGAAAGGAGTCGCAAGTTTAGCCATCATTCCTGCCGCATTCATCCTCTTTTTTGCCGCTGCCGGCCTGACTTCTTGCTGCAAGGAGGCACCCCTCTTTCACGCCATGTCCACGGCAGTGACTTTTTCCAATGATCTATTAGAAGCTGAAGCCTTCAACATTATAGACTACCTCTATTTTTACAATGGTGGTGGGGTAGCACTTGGCGATATCAACAAGGATGGCCTGATAGATATTTACCTGACAGCTAATCAGGGCGAAAACAAAATGTACCTCAACAAGGGAAACTGGGAATTTGAGGATATTACCCTACAAGCGGGCCTGGCCTCTCCGGGAGCCTGGAAAACCGGGGTCAGCATGGTGGACATCAATGGAGACGGTTTATTAGACATTTATCAGTGTCGTTTGGGAAATTACAAAGGCATCCGTGGCAAAAACCAGCTTTTTATCAATCAAGGCAACCTGACATTCACGGAAGAGGCTGCAGCCTATGGAATCGATTTTAGTGGCTTTAGCACCCATAGTGCCTTTTTCGATTACGACCTCGATGGGGACCTAGATATGTACCTTCTGAATCACTCCGTACATACCGAAAAACGTATCGAAGAAGCCTATAGGCGTCAGTACGACGATGCGCAGGCCGGGGACCGATTATATGAAAATCAGCAAGGTGTCTTTCGTTCGGTAACTGCTGAGGCTGGCATATATAGCAGCCGTTTGGGTTATGGATTGGGCATCGGGATTGGAGACCTCAACGGCGATGGTTGGCCAGATATTTACGTTTCCAACGATTTCAGCGAAAACGATTATCTCTATCTAAATAACAAGAAGAAAGGATTTGAGGAGGTCATTGCCAAGTCTTGTGGCCATACGTCCCGGTTTTCTATGGGCAATGATATTGCTGACCTCAATCATGATGGGCAAATGGATATTCTTTCCCTGGATATGCTGCCTATGGAGGAAAAGGTTGTTAAGCAATCAGCCGGTGAGGACTCTTATAATACGTATAAACTGAAGTTGTCCCTGGGATTCGGTAGGCAGTTCTCACGAAATGCCCTCCAACTTAACCGGGGTAATGACGAGACGGGCATACCACGTTTTTCAGAAATCGCCCAACTGGCAGGAGTAGCTGCTACAGACTGGAGCTGGGCTACGCTTCTGGCCGATTTTGACAACGATGGCCGGAAAGACATCTTCATAAGTAATGGTATATTCCGTCGTCCCAATGACATGGACTACATTCAATTCCTCTCTGGTGAGGGGATGGCTGCTGGTCTAGCGGAGAAGAAGGATGCAGCCCTTTATTCCCGCATGCCCGAAGGCAGCGTGCGCGACTGCTTTTTCCAAAACAAAGGCGACCTGCACTTTCTGGACGTGAGCACTGCCTGGGGGATGACCAAAAGTACCTTATCCAACGGAGCTGCTTATGCCGATCTCGATCAGGATGGCGACCTCGACCTGGTCATTAATCATATTGGAGAAAAAGCTTCCCTGCTTCGCAATGATTCCCAGCGGAAAAATCAGGCAGCCTTCCTCCATATCCAGTTAACCGGATTGGGCCAAAATACCCAGGGCATTGGCGCCAAGGTCATGGCTTATGCCAAAGACCTCCATATAACCCAGGAAAACTATACCTCCCGAGGCTTTCAATCCTCAGTACCCCCGGGTATCCATCTCGGGTTGGGGATGCATACCCAACTAGATTCTTTACGCATAAGCTGGCCTGGGGGACGAACGCAATTATTGGAAAAAGTGGGCCTTAGTAAAATCCTTCAGGTCAGGGAAGCTGATGCTCAACACATTGAATATCTGCCTTCTAATATCCCTGAGATACCTGTATTAAAAAAGGTTGCAGATATTGGACATCAACACAGAAAAAGCCGCTTTAATGACTTTGATTACGATTTCCTACTTCCTCGCCAATATGCCACACCCGGACCCGCTTTAGCCGTAGCGGATGTCAATGCTGACGGTCGGGACGATTTTTTCTCCACCGGATCAGGGGGGAAACCCGGGGCACTTTTCCTTCAAACCACAAAGGGTGAATTTCTTCGTCGGGAAATTTCAGCACCCTTTTCGACCGGAGAGGAATCTGCAGCACACTTTTTCGACGCCAACGGGGATGGATACCCTGACTTGTACCTTGGCTATGGCGGCAGTGAATGGGAAGCCGGTGATGCTCGTCTGCGGGACAAACTCTTCCTCAACGACGGCAAGGGAAATTTTAGGGAAGCCACCGACAAACTACCCGCCCTATCCCTGCCTACCCGTGCGCTTGCCTCAGCAGACTTTGACCGGGACGGAGATCTGGACCTGTTCGTCGGTATTCATTTTTTAAAAGGAAAGTATGGTACGCCGCCTAAGAGCCATATTCTTCGAAACGATGGCAAGGGGCTATTTTCTCTCCTTCAATCGGGACCAGTGTTCAGCGGAATGATTACCAGTGCACAATGGGGAGATTTGGATGCCGATGGGTGGCCGGACCTGGTGTTGGCAGGCGAATGGATGGCTCCCACCATTTACCGCAACAATAAGGGATTCCTGAAAAAAATGCAGGTGCCGTCCCTGGATTCCCTCCAGGGTTGGTGGCATTCCCTTGCCCTTACCGACTTGGATGGGGACGGAGATGAAGACCTGGTTATTGGAAATCAGGGGATGAATACCCGTCACTGCCCTTCTCCTGCTTACCCTCTTGCCTTGTATATCGCCGATTTCGACCGCAATGGCAAACAAGATCCTTTACTTGCTTACCATACTCCGGATGGCATTTACCCCATACCACTCCGGGATGAACTCCTACGCCAGATTCCAGGATTCAAAAAACAATTTGTGCGCCACCGGGACTATGCGGGAAAAACCATAGACCGGTTAATAGACCGGAAAATGCTGGACAACTGTCGCGTTTTAACGGCTGGATTTTTTTCCAGCATTGCAGTTGAAAATCTGGGAAATTTTCAGTTTTCTTGGAAAAAGTTGCCTCGCGAAGCACAGTTTTCTCCTATCCATGCGATTTGCGCCATTGACCTCGATGCCGATGCCAGACCAGACCTCGTCACTGGCGGCAATCAATTTGATTCGGCACCTTACTTTGGCACGTATGACGCCGATCTTGGTCTGGTCATGCGGGGTTCCCCGGGATTTTTATTTCAGACTATGACACCACAAGAGAGCGGTTTGCGTATCCAGGGTCAGATTCGAGCGATTCAAGCGCTTAGTATCCAAGGAAACATGCACCTATTGCTCGCTGTTGTGGATAATAAACCCGTCCTTTATCGAGTAATGTCCCAAAAAATGAGGCTATGAGCCATTCCTTTACCTTGCGAAGCGTAGTCTTAATGGTTTGTATAGTAGTTGGTTCATGCCAGCGCCCTTCCACTGACTTTGCCAATCAACTCCATACTCCGAAACACTACCATCTGGCCCTTAAAAAGCTGACGGACATCATCGTCCACGATATTTTCTCTCCTCCAGTAGCCAGCCGAATATATGTTTATGCAAACATCGCTGCTTACGAGGCCTTGTTGCCAGCCTACCCTGCCTACCAAACCTTGGCCGGACAGCTGAAGGACCTTACGCCTCCCCCGGCGCCCGAAATAGGGTCGCCGGTAGATTTCCATTTAGCTTCCCTGCACGCCCTGTTGGTAACCGGCAAAGCCCTTGTTTTTTCTGAAGAAAAGATGGAAGCTTTCCAAGAGATCTTTTACGCCGAGTGCCGAAAGTTCGGCGTACCCATTGCCGTGGAAAAGGCCTCTTTGCGTTATGGTGAAACCATAGCACGGCATATTCTCGACTGGGCATCCAGAGACAATTATAAACAGACCCGATCCCTACCCAAATATACCCTTCGTCCGGAAGACGCCTTTTGGAAACCCACTCCTCCCGACTACATGGAAGGAGTAGAACCACACTGGCGAACTATACGCCCCCTTGTGCTTGATTCCGCCAGCCAGTTTCAACCTTCGCCAGCAATTCCCTTTGACATGAAACCCGGAAGTGCGTTTTGGTCTCAGGTTCAGGAAGTTTATACAACTGGAAAGAACCTTGGCGACGAAGAAATGGCCATCGCTAGGTTTTGGGACTGTAATCCCTTTGTGTCCCATGTACGGGGACATGCGATGTTTGCTACTAAAAAAATTTCCCCAGGGGGTCACTGGATTGGTATTACAGGCATAGCTGCTGAAAAAACGGAATCCGGATTCATGGAAACAGTCGCCGCCTACACCTGCGTCTCCATAGGATTATTCGATGGCTTTATAAGTTGCTGGGACGAGAAATGGCGGAGCACCGTCATTCGGCCTGAATCCGTTATTAATAAATTCGTAGATGAAGATTGGGTACCCCTGCTCCAGACACCCCCATTTCCGGAATACACCAGTGGTCACAGCGTGGTCTCCAATGCCTCGGCTGAAATCCTCAGCACCCTCTATGGGGAAACCTTTAACTATCGGGACACCTCTGAAATGGAATTTGGGCTACCAGCCAGGACCTTTGACTCCTTCCGTGGCGCAGCCCGCGAGGCCTCCCAAAGCAGGCTTTATGGTGGTATCCATTACCGTCAGGCCATTGAGGAAGGTGTGTTGCAGGGGCAAAAGGTGGGCAATTGGGTTTTGGAAAAGGTCAGGATGAAACGCTGACCTCCTCCAATAACCTATGGCCCGGGAACATTTAGTTTTTAAAAATTTCGTTAATCAAGTTCGTAGAAATATTTTCCATTCGCTTCCGTCAGCCGCAGCCTGTTCAACCGGCAAAAGTTAATTTTATTGAAGATAAGCGGTCCGTCGTCATTCTCGGAAAAAGTGACTTTGATGTCCTGTTTGCAGGTTATATCCTCACCAATGGGAATAGTCACCGTGACCACCGTGCCTCCCGGAAAGACATCTTTGGGCAAAAGATCTTCACCCCAAGACTTATCCGAAGAACTGGTCACATATACCCCGTAAAAATCAGTCCGGGTATCATTAGCAATTTCGAAGGTCAAGGACTGAATTCGCTCCAGGCTGTAATAAATCGTTTTATTCTTCTGCGTTAAAATCATCTTATCCAAGGTGCAAAAGTCGATGGCTTCCCAAATGAGGGGATTGGCATCGTTTTCGGAAAACGTCAGTTTGATGTCCTGTTCGCAGATGGTTTCATCCGAAATGGGAATCGTCACGGTAAGTGTGGTACCCGCCTCGAAGATGTTGTCAGGCAGAATATCCTCACCCCAGGAATTGTCATCATTCCCCGAGACAAAAATGCCGTAGAGGTCTGTATTTGTTCAATTTTCAATAATAAAAGTGAGTTGATCTTTCTGGCAAAAAAGCAAGTTAGGAATAACCAGAAAAAGTGGCAGCAAGGTATTTTTCATTTTTTTAAGATTTAGCAGGTTTGGAGGATCTCATCCAGAAATAGAGTCCGGTGAAAAGAACAACCAGAATAAGTGGGAAAAAGACCATATTTCCCAAAGTAGCCTGGCCGGCAACCAGTTCGAGCTCATCACCGCTCAAGCCACTTGCAGCCGCCGCAGCTTTGTCCTCGTCAATCCATTTACCGATTACGGGCTGGAAAATAGAGGTGGAAAACATGCCCATAGCACCAACCATTGACATGCCCAAAGCACCGCTTTTCGGAATTTTCGCAGCCACGAACCCAATCATATTGGGCCAAAAATAGGCTATCCCCAGGGCATAAATAACGGCAGCTGCGTAGGCACCGCCACCCGTTTGGGTACTAAAGAGCCAGATACCTATAGTAGCCAATACTGCTGAAGCCAGCAATACCCCTGTTTGGTCCAACTTATGAACAACCTCTCCTCCAAAATACCGGGCTACAGCCATCAAACCTGTCACTAAGGCCAAAATCAGCATTGGCTGTGCCCCACTTTTCGCAAGGATAATAGAGGTCCATTGCTGGGGACCAAACTCGGAGATTGCCGTCAGCGCCATACATCCAAACATGAAGAGGAACAGTGGAGAAATCATAGCCTTAATGTTTTCACCAAAGGACACGGAGGCTGCCACTTTAGGTTTGGGGAATTCTTGCCCCCAAAACAGTAAAGCATACAGTAGAGTCGGTATCATGATTACCCAAATCTGGGTTTGCCAACTGAGACCGAAGTCTGTCATAAATTTGGAAATCAGGGCACCAATGACAATACCACCGGGAAACCACATGTGAAAGCGGTTCATCATCTTGCTCATAGTCACCCCCTCGTAGGTATCAGATATCATTGGATTACAAGCCGCTTCCGTACATCCGTTCCCCAGGCCGATCAGAAAAGTCGAAAGCAACAGGATGCTGTAACTTCCAGCATAAATGGTTAGTAGTATACCCACGGCATGAGCAAGGAAGGCAAACTGCATAATCCGCTTTGGTCCTACGGAATAATAAACCAGGCCCCCCACTACCATAGATAAAGGAAACCCGAGAAACCACATGGAGTTGATAAATCCAAGTTGTTCCGCCGACAAATCGAGCTGATCTCCAAGCTGAGGCAGAATACCCGCCCGAATACTGAAGGAAAAAGCAGTGGTTATGAGTGCAAAACAACTGCCGTAAAAGAGTTTTTTGTCGTTTACCATTTAGAATGGGTTTTGGTTTTGGGAAATTTCATTTTCCAAAATACCATATTTTTTATCTTTCTTTTAAATTGAATTTACTTTGACAAAATTTATGCTCGCAAAATCTATGAAAATCATCTACACCCTCCTCATCTGGGCATTCATTGCCGGCATGTTGGCCGTCAACGCCTTAGCCAATATCCTGCCTATCAATCAGCTCAGCACGGGTCAAATTTCAGCTCTCTACCCCAATCTCTTTGTTCCAGCAGGATTCACTTTTGCCATTTGGAGTGTTATTTACCTGCTATTGTTAGGCTTTGGCCTAACGGCTACCCTGGGCTTACTTCGCGCAGATCGCTTTCCTGGTATTTCGGGATATCTGAAGGATATCCTTCCCTGGTTCCTACTCACCTGCCTTTTAAATGCTTGCTGGATGTTGGCTTGGCATTACCTCTTGATGCCACTTAGTGTCTTCTTGATGCTGGCTTTACTTGGTACTCTTATCCACATCTATCGCAAGGGTTGCCTGTTGACGAATCTGCCGGCTGGACCCATCCGATTTTTCCTATTGACGCCATTTGGTGTTTACCTAGGGTGGATTAGTGTGGCTACTGTAGCCAATATCACCGCCTGGCTGGTCAAGTTGTCTTGGGATGGCCTAGGCCTGGACCCTGCTATTTGGAGTGGCTTCCTTCAGGGTATCGCCGCAGTGCTTGGCTTATTTTTTATTTTACGGGAGAGGAACTTTGCCTATCCACTGGTTATCTGTTGGGCACTCTGGGGCATAAGGGCAGCGCGGCTTGCTGATCATCCCAGTTTGGCCACAATGGCTGTCTGTTGTGAAGTTTTCCTTGGACTTGGAATCACCTGGGAGATTATTCGCCACATTCGGCAGTCAAGCACCTCCGTCCATTCGTGAAAGCAGGTTTCTGGCCCTTTCTAGGCTAGGGATATTTTCGTGGATAATCATTAAGTGGGTCATGGATTTTTTCAGGACTAGGCCTTCGCGCTTCCCCGATGCTGCAACGTACTGCATAATTCGCTGAAAAGTGGGCGATTCAAAATATGGAGACTGCGGATTTTCGATGAAATAACAACGCAGTTTGTTTCCCTTCAAGATGACACGCTCAAAACCCAGTTTCTTGCATTCCCACCGAAGACGAAGCCCCTCAAAAAGCTCATCGATCTGCCTGGGCAGCCGGCCAAACCGGTCACGAAGTTGACTGATGAACACCTCAACCTGCTCTTCCCTTTCTATCTGATCTATCTGGGTGTAAAGGCTAAGCCTTTCCTGGACATTGCTCACGTAGCTTTCCGGGATAAACAAATCGATATCGGTCTCAATCTGTACGTCACGAACAAATTTCCTATCCTTATCCAGTTCCTCCTGGAATAAATCCTTGTAATCCGTTTCTTTCAATTCCTGCACTGCCTCCTCAAGGATCTTCTGATACGTTTCATATCCAATGTCAGAGATAAAGCCGCTTTGTTCCGCACCCAGGATGTTGCCTGCGCCTCGAATGTCAAGATCCTTCATAGCTATCTGGAAGCCACTACCCAATTCGGAAAAATCCTCTAGCGTTTTTAAGCGTTTGCGCGCATCGTCCGTTAGTGTCAGCGGCGGGGGGCTGAACAGGTAGCAATAGGCCTTCTTGTTAGACCGTCCCACCCTGCCCCGCAACTGGTGCAGGTCACTGAGTCCGAATTGGTGGGCGTTGTTGATAATCATGGTGTTGGCATTGGCAATATCCAAACCGGTCTCGATGATATTCGTGCACACCAAGACATCGTACTTTCCTTCAATAAACTCAATGAGCGTCGATTCCAGGGAAGCTGCCTCCATTTGTCCATGAGCCTGTGCCACTGAAATATCCGGACATAGTTTCCTTATCAGAGCGGCCATTTCCTCAAGGTTTTTCACCCGATTGTGGACAAAGAATACCTGGCCGCCGCGATTTACCTCATAATAAACCGCCTCTCTTATCAAATCCTCTCGCCATACATGGACTTCCGTTTGAATGGGCTGCCGGTTCGGGGGCGGGGTTCGGATGACCGACAAGTCGCGGGCAGCCATGAGAGAAAACTGAAGTGTGCGGGGTATGGGAGTAGCTGTCAGTGTCAAGGTATCAACATCTGTCTTAAGACTGCGCAATTTCTCCTTAGAAGCCACCCCGAACTTCTGCTCTTCGTCGATGATAAGCAAACCCAAGTCCTTGAAAACCGTCTCCTTACCCAAAAGGCTGTGGGTCCCGATGATGATGTCAATTTTACCCTCCTCCAGCCGGGCAAAAATTTCCTTGCGATCCTTAGCACTACGAAAGCGATTGACATAATCTACCGTCACGCCAAATGGATCCAAACGGTTGTGAAAAGTTCCGGCATGCTGAAGGGCGAGTAGGGTAGTGGGAACCAGGATGGCCACTTGCTTACCGGAAACAGCAGCCTTAAATGCCGCACGAATCGCAATTTCGGTCTTGCCAAAGCCAACATCACCGCAAATCAAGCGATCCATTGGGCAAGATTTCATCATGTCGGCTTTCACGTCTTGGGTGGCCTTGTACTGGTCGGGGGTATCCTCGTACAAAAAGGAGGCCTCGAGTTCATCCTGGAGGTAACTGTCTGGTGGATAGGCAAATCCGGGTGCTGCTTTGCGCCGCGCATAGAGAGCAATCAGGCCGGCAGCGATGTCTTTGATTTTCTTTTTGGTCTTGCTCTTCAGATTTTTCCATGCGTCAGAACCTAGTTTGCTCAGTACAGGTTCCGTTCCCTCCTTACCCACGTACTTGGACAGTTTGTGTAGGGAGTTGACACTTACGTAAAGGATATCATTGTTTTTGTAGAAGAGCCTCACAGCCTCTTGCAAGTTGCCGTTGATTTCAATTTTCTGAAGACCTGAGAATTTCCCGATGCCGTAATCGATGTGCGAGACATAATCCCCTGGCTGCAATTCGCTTATCAACTTAAGTTGCAGGGCCTGATCCTTGTTGTAGGTATGCCGGAGCTTGAATCGGTGAAACCGATTGAATATCTGGTGGTCTGTGAAACAGGCAATACCGAGATCTTCGTCCACGAATCCTTCATGAAGGCTCATGATGACCGGATGGAAAACGATATCGGCCCGCATATCCTCGAATATGGCGTGGAATCGCTCCACCTGCCTGGCATTTTCTGTGAAAAGGCAAATTTCCTGGCCTTTGGCACGCCTTTCCTGCCAGTCGGCTATGAGCAAATCGAAATTCCGATTGAACTGCGGCTGAGGTCTTCCAGTAAAACGAATCTCCCCAGTCAGAGGAATGGGTTGTTCCCTATTATTGAGAATGAGCATAGCATGCCGGAATAACGCCTTTGTCAGGTCGTCCGGCTGCATATAAGGTTTTTCCTGGGCAAATTCCGCTGCTTCTCCCTCGTGAAGCAGGGAAATGGCCTGTGCAACCTGCGCAGCTTTTTCCAAACAGTTCCGCAACCGATCCTCCAAGGTGTGGATATCCCGTACCACGACCAGCGTTTCTGTAGGGATGATTTCAATCAAGGAGACCTTTTCCGTACCAGTCATCTTGCGGTTCATGTCAGGAACGATACTCACCCGGGCAATTTCATGTTGGGACAATTGACTGAATGGATCGAAAGTCCGGATTTTCTCTACCTCATCGTCAAACAACTCCACCCGATAGGGAAGATCGTAGCCGTAGGAGTAAATGTCCAGAATGCCCCCTCGAACTGAAAATTGGCCGGGCTCGTACACAAATTCCTCTCTGGAAAATCCATAGGACAAAAGCAACTCCACCATGAAATCCCGATCAAGCTTCTCGCCTTTGGCAAATGCAATGCGCGATTTCTCTAGTACCCGGGGGTGAACAACCTGCTCAAACAACGCTTCCGGATAAGTCACCACGATTAGCGGTCCGCCACTGTGGAGAGCAGATAAAAGCGCGGTGCGCTCCAGGACATTGGATTTGTTCCACTCCTCAAAATAGGCCGGTCTTTTAAAGGAATCCGGAAGAAAGTGAACCGTCTGATTTTCGAAAAGTGCGGAAAGAGTGTTCCAGAAATAGGCTGCCTGCTCCTTGTTTTCTTCAATGACTAATAAGGGTCTTTTTTTTCGCTCATACAATCCCCGCAGTATGAAACAATCCTGGGCTCCGCTCAGGCCAAGAATTCGCAGGTGAGCGGAGGCATGATTTTCGAGGAACCATTCGATTTCACCGATGCGGGCATCGCGACTGTACTTTTCGAGAATTGCCTCTTTCATAGGGAAAACCGAAGGTATTTGATGGTCTTACCCACTGCGAGAAACTGGTTTTCATAGCGGGTGCGCACAGCAAGCAGGGGATGAGGGAGAGTATCCCGGTAGATGTCGATGCTAGCAGCATGCACCTTCGCCCCGACTTCCCCGGCAAGTGTATCTAGTGTATATTGGTACATGGAGAGATCGTCTGTCTTGAGGTGAATCATTCCCTCCGGTTTGAGAATTTGCCGGTACTGCTGTAGGATGGCCGGTGCGGTGAGCCGGCGCCTAATCCGATGATTTTCCGGAAAGGGATCCGGGAAGGTAATCCAGATTTCCGAAATCTCCTGTGCGCCGAAAAACAGTGTAATCAATTCGATTCGGGTCCTCAGAAATGCTAAGTTGCTTAGGTTTTCCCTGAGCCCCGTTTTGGCTCCCTTCCAGATTCTAGCACCTTTACAATCGACGCCAACAAATAGTTTTTCGGGATTCTCCCTAGCCAGGACTACAGCGTATTCCCCATACCCACAACCTAATTCCACCACAAGTGGTCCCTCTTTTTTGAAATGTCCGGTAGCCCAAGAGCCCGCAAGGTGCAGTCCGGAACCAGCAACACCATTGAGTACACCACTCCTACCAGCTAGGTTTTCGTAGACATTCGGAAAAGTCAGTAGGTCGGCAAAGCGCTGCAGCTTATTTCGCCTGCTCATGGATGGTACTGGAAATAGGCAGAAGAGGGTGGCCAAAAATAGTATTTTTGGAACGAACAATCATCCAGCTATGAAGCCTCTGATTTCTGTGGCCTGCCTGATCTTACTTTTCCCATTTTCCAACCTGGGACAGTCTGCGGGACCAGCAACCGATTTCTATCCACCTGGTATAGCTCCTGATCGAATTATAAGCTCTTGGCATAGTGATCCCACAACCTCCTTTGCGGTAAACTGGCGCACGGCCATTCTCGCGGGAAAGGGTAAAGGCCAGATTCTGCCTGCTTCGGCCGGTCCCGACTTGGATAGTGCCCGCACGGTAGATGCTGTGACGGAACTGTTGGTTACAGACATGAATGCAGCCCATCACCATGCCGTCAAGTTCAATGGCTTGTTGCCTAACACCCACTATGCCTATCGGGTGGGAGATGGCCAGGTATGGAGTGAATGGATTCACTTCCGGACGGCTTCCCGGGAAAGGAAACCCTTTTCCTTTCTCTACTTCGGGGATGCGCAAACCGATTTGAAGTCTAAATGGTCTCGGACCATTCGGCAAGCTTTCACCAATATGCCCCAAGCCAACTTTATGATTCATGCCGGCGATTTAATCAATTTGAATAAACGGGATCAGGAATGGGGTGAGTGGTTCCACGCTGGCGGCTGGATTTACCAAAATATGCCGAGCATCCTCACTCCCGGCAATCACGAGTATTCCAGGGTGGGGCCCTCGGAATATCAGCTGGCCCCGCATTGGCGCCCTTCCTTTGCTCTTCCTGAAAGCGGACCAGCTGGTCTGGAGGAAACAGTGTATTATACCGATTTCCAGGGGGCCCGAATCATTTCGCTGAATACCACGGCCCTACTAAACCACAAGAAGGATTCGGCTGCCCAGGTGGAATGGTTGAATCGCACGCTGGCAAACAATCCTAACAAGTGGACCTTTGTCACCATGCACCACCCGGTGTACTCCCCTGCCATCGGTCGGGAGAACACCATGCTGAAAAACAGCCTGAAACCTATCTTCGACAAATATGGCGTTGACCTTGTCCTGCAGGGACATGATCATACCTATGCCCGAGGCGGCAACAATTTGCCGAAAGGAACCATGGTTCTAGATTCCACCGGGCCCGTTTACGTTGTTTCCGTCAGCGGACCAAAAATGTATCTGTCCAGCATGCTGGAATGGATAGACCGCGCTGCGATTGAAACCCAGCTTTATCAGACCGTTCGTGTGGACGGCGATTCCTTGTTTTATTCGGCCTACACGACGCTGGGAGACCTTTACGACGCCTTTGTGTTAGTGAAGCGGGATGGTCGCAATACCCAGTTTCTTGATAGAGAGCCATTTCAATCGGAAGAGCGAATAAGTTTACCAGCCGATCGACTGGCAAAAATGAAAGAAGAAGAACGGGTTTTGTGGACTAGCCGTTTTGAAGCCTACAAAGCAAGAAAGGCAGTAAAGGCTGAACATTTCCGAAAGGCAGGTGTCAACCGAAAACCTGTCAAAAAGGAATGAATACGGCTGAAAGTTTTTTAAAAACCCGCAGCCGCTACTTTCTCAACCTGGCTGGGTAGGCCTTACTTCTACTTTGCTCGGAAGCGTTCGCCAAGGCATCCGCAAGAGATCTGTCACAAGCTGACCCATGTCCTCTGGCTGGATTTTCCAGTGGTCCTCCGGTCCAGGCACATGGCCATTGAAGAAAGAGCTTACTGATCCGGGCATGATTGTGGTCGTTTTGATGCCAAACTGGCGCAAATCTAGCATTACTGCCTGGGTGAATCCGACCAATCCAAACTTGCTGGCATTATAGGCAGCGCCACCTGCAAAGAAATTTGTCCCCGCGAGGCTGGCTATTGTGATGAGATAGCCTTTGCTGGTCTTTAAACTCTCTAGACTTGCCCTAATGGTGTAAAATACTCCGGTTAGATTGGTGTCCAAGGTCTCCTGCCATTGGTCAACCGTAATGGAGCCGATGGGAGCGAAATGACCTACTCCGGCATTAGCAACCACGATATCAAGTTTACCCCATTCGCCAAGAAGTTGATGGACCACCTCCTCCATGTCATTCAGTGACCGGACATCGGCGTGAATGCCGAGGGCCATAACCAAATCCCTTCCGGCATTTAAGCTTTTTGATGCCTCGTCCAAGGAATCCTTGTCCCGCCCGGTAAGACAAACCCGAATCCCCGCGTCCACCAGGGATTTGGCAATCCCAAAGCCTATGCCCTTGGCCCCACCCGTTATTAGGGCCACTTTGCCATTTAGTTTATCCATAACTCTTCATTTTAGGGCAAAGGCAGATGCCCAAGTCATCCAAGGTGTTGCAAGGAGAAACAAAACCAAATTGAAAGCAGTCACTAGTGCACCCTGCTGATACACTTCGCGGGGCGTAATGAATCCACTGCCAACAAAGAAAACATTGCAGGAGGATCCCTGAGGAGCCAATGCTGCAAAATAATTGGTGGCAAAGGAAAGACTAAAAGCCATGAGGGCCACATTGACTCCCGCCGCAGAAGCTACCTCCAAAAAAACCCCGTATAGCGCTAGCATGTGCGCAGTCTGACTTACGAACAGGTAGTGGAAGAGCACATAGAGCGTTGTGAGAGCTACATAAACCTGAAAGGGGGTAAGGGCCGCCATTTGCCCTGAAATCCGCTCTCCGACCACAGCCATAAAACCCATGGTGTTGAGCGAGCTGCTCATCATATATAAGATTGCAAACCATATGAAGGTCTCTAGTGCCTCCCCGCCGTCTCGACGAAGGATATCCAAGGGAAAGATGCCAGTTAGTATAAGCGCACTTAGTCCGGCGAGACAGACTATGGCAAGGTTCAGGCCCAGTGGCTTAGCCAAAACCCAGCCAAGTACCATGATACAAAACGTAACAGCCGTTATCCATTCCTTTTTTCCCATTGGTCCCATCTCCTTAAGCAGAACCGCCGCAGCTTGGGGAGCCTCCGGGGTTAGCCTTGCCTCCGGAGGAAAAGTTTGGTACAACAACCAGGGCAGGGCCACTAAAGCGACAAGGCAGGGCAGGGAACTCACCAGCAGCCAGGTGCTGAAGTCCATTTCTACGCCATATCCCGCTGCCAGTCCGGCCCCTATTGGATTTGCTGCCATGGCGGTAAACCAGAGGGCTGAAGAAATGGTGAGACTGCTTATGGAAACCATCATCAAATAGGCCCCGGTTCGCTTCCTCGTACCATCCTCTACCCGGGAACCTGTGTCCAGGGACAGGGACAGGACGATGGGGTAGAGCACTCCGGACCGGGCCGTATTACTCGGGATTGCTGGACCGAGCAGCACATCTGTCAGGGTGATGCAGTAACCCAAGCGAAGGGTCGAATTTCCAAACCGGCGGATGAAAAACAAGGCCATCCGCTTTCCCAATCCGGAGTGGATGATTGCCTTGGCCACCAAAAAGGAGGAAAGGATAAGAATCATGAAACTCTCCGAAAATCCGGAAAACGCTTTCTCAGCCGCTAATATCCCCGAGCTTACCGCCAACACCATAGCTAAAACAGCAGCAGGAAAAATGGGGAGAGCCTGGCTGACTACCGCGACTATAACTCCGGCAAACAACAAAAACAACCGCCAAGGTGCAGGTTCCAAACCCCAGGGGGGCAATAGTTGCCAAGCCCAAAGTATGGTCAGTCCTATCAGGAGAGGAAGCAACCACCCAGTAAAACGATTCCAACGCATAACTCAAAGGTAGCATCTCCGGGCAGCTTTCTTATTCCTTTCAGGGAAACGAAGAATAATTCAGTGTCATGAAACCACAAGGGAAATTCATCCTCTCTTTGATTTTCTTCTCCTACTGAATACATAATCCAATCAAAACATCAGGCCGGATTCCAATGCCTTGGGTAATGATAGTAAAAAGGGGATAAGTCATTTACCACCTAGGTGTTTTTTACACGGATGCCTTCACCGAAAACGCTTTGCGAAAAAAGGAGCGAACCCGGTCGTAAACCTTACTTCCGGCATGCTTTTACAAACAAAATCGGCCATAGCGTTCCAGGGTCTCAGGCCAGTGACAGTGTATCGGGTGTGTCCAAGCAAAACCGGTACCATTTTATCTGAGGTCCTGGCTATTCCGGGTTTAAAGGTAAACCCTCATTTTCCCCAAAAAAAATGCCGGCTCTACCCCCCAGTGGAACCGGCAAAAAAATCCATTCAGGTTTATTCTTACATAGCTTTTTATCAAAAGTCGGTGGGCATCGGACCTTGGTGTCCCCCCAAAGATGATCTTGAGCCCACCGGAATGTCTTGTATAAACCGCTCTTTTTTAAGAAGGCTACTTATGACAAGACCGCGCAATAAGGTGATATGCAGGTCAGGCTCAAAGCTACATCGTTGGGAGTAACATAAACCCTCAACTAGTGTTGCAAAGTTAGCACAATTTTCCAATCCTGCAAACCCTTTATAAAATAATCTCTTTAGGCATTTTACATGATTTGCCAAAATGGCAGTCTGCCACCTATGGCATATCATTTGATTGTGAAGGGAAAAAATAAGCTATGCAACGCGGAAACATATCTGTTCAGACGGAAAACATCTTTCCCATTATCAAAAAATTCCTTTATTCTGACCAGGAAATCTTTTTGCGGGAACTCATTTCCAACGCTGTCGACGCCACCACTAAGCTCCAGACTCTGAGCCGAAAGGGAGAATTGCAGGGCGACATCGGGGATATTACCATCGATATCCTGTTAAATGAGAAAAAGAAAACCCTCACCATCCGGGACAGGGGTATTGGTATGACCGCCGAGGAGGTGATGAAATACCTAAATCAAGTAGCCTTTTCCAGTGCCCAGGAATTCTTGGACAAATACAAAGATGACGCCAACATCATCGGGCATTTCGGTTTAGGTTTTTACTCTGCATTTATGGTTTCCACCAAAGTAGAAGTGGATACCCTTTCCTGGAATGAGGGGAGCAAGCCTGTCCGTTGGACTTGTGACGGAAGTCCGGAGTACACGCTCGACGAGGGGTCGCGCAAGGAACGGGGAACGGATATCATCCTTCATATCGGGTCTGACAGCAGTGAGTTTCTGGAGAAAAAACGGCTGGATGACTTGCTGGAAAAGTACTGCAAGTTTCTGCCTGTTCCCATTCGCTTCGGTAAAAAGGAGGAATCCAAAACCGAGGGTGAAGGGGAATCCGCTAAGACTAAGACCATTAAGGTAGACAATATCGTCAACCATACCGCCCCAGCCTGGAAGAAAGCTCCATCCGACCTTTCCGAGGAGGATTACCGGAAGTTTTATCGCGAGCTATATCCCATGAGTTTTGAGAATCCCTTGTTCTGGATCCATTTGAATATTGACTACCCATTCAATCTAACCGGTATCCTCTATTTTCCCCACCTTGGAAACAACTTGGAAATTCAGCGAAACAAAATTCAACTCTACGCTAATCAGGTTTACGTCACCGACAATGTGAAGGAAATTGTCCCAGAATTCCTCACCTTACTTCACGGAGTTATTGATTCGCCAGACATCCCGCTCAACGTTTCCCGAAGCTACCTTCAGGCCGACAGCCATGTGAAGAAGATTACAGGATACATCACCCGAAAGGTGGCAGACAAACTCGCCGATTTGTTCCAAAATGAACGGGCCGACTTTGAAGCCAAGTGGAAGGACCTTGGCGTTTTTGTAAAGTATGGCATGATTTCCGACGAGAAATTCAACGAGAAGGCAACATCCTTTGCCTTATTCCGCAACGCGGAAGATGAGCTTAAGACCTCCACTGAATATGTAGACAAGGTCAAAGACATCCAGACAGATAAGCACGGCAAGGTTATTCTAATTTATGCCAACGACAAGGACGCCCAATTTTCCCAGATTCAAGGTGCTAAAAACCAGGGGTATGATGTCTTGCTGATGGATCAGCCGTACATAGACACGCACTTTATGCAGCATCTCGAGCACAAACTGGGCAATGTGACCTTCGTTCGCGTGGACTCCGACACCGTGGACCAGCTTGTGCAAAAGGAAGACAAAAAGGAATCGGTGCTTTCGGAGGATCAAGAAAAAAAGGTGAAGGAATGGTTTACCACAGCCTTGAACGAACCCATGGCAAATCTGATCACCAAGGCCCTGAATCAAGATGATTTACCCGTGCAGATTACCCGGCCGGAGTTTATGCGCAGGATGAAGGAGATGCAGATGGTACAGGGAATGAAAATGGATGGCTTCCCTGATTCAATAAACGTGGTGGTCAATACCAATCATCGCATCATTAATGAGCAACTCCTAAACCAGTCAGACGAATCAGTCCGTCAGGAGACGGTGAGGTACCTCATTCAGCTTGCGAGACTGCAGGCTGGCACGCTTTCGGGTGCTGACCTGAGTGCCTTCGTACAGAAAAGCATCGAAAATATCTGAAAACAGGTCAAGGAATACTAGCTGTGCGGAGAATATGCTCCAAATGGAGCATTTTGTCGCGCTTGGTTTCCCCTGGTGCATAAAGAAAGGCATCTAGAAAAATAATTTCACCCCTTTTCGGATGGTGTACCAGGTAAGTTATGAATGAACCCGCCATGTAATCGTTTTCCAGTTCCCAGATGCCTCTTCCTTCATAGGCATACTTGCCGTTTAACCGGGTGACCTGTCCAAATACCGGAAGATCTTTGTCGTTGACCACCATATACGAATTCGGAGCTCGGGAAGACACGTATTTTTTGCCTAGGGAATCGCGCAGGTGGATTACATTATCCCTGGAAAACTGGCGAACATCTGTATAGGGAAATCTGGAAATAAGGAGGCTAAAGGATGCCTTGTCGGTTTCCCGCCTTAGCCAATAAGCTTTTCCATCATCCACCGCGACTACATAATCTCGGGGAACCTTTAATCGAACGTGCATGCGGGCCTCAATCTCCGCCTCCAGCTTGGTGTTTCGGCCGGCTTGATACGCATTGGCTTCGAGCCGGATAGCATCTTGGGCGCGAATTTTTCTAAGAGCGTCGGGAAGATTATCCTTGAGGTGCTTAATAAGGTTTTCTCGGGAATCCGCTAGCTGGAAAAGAATGAGCTGTCCCTTGGCCCAACGGTCATACCCAACCACCAGGTTGTTTTTTTGGGGATCTGACTGAAACTGGTCCAGTTGTCGCGGTCCCAATTCTTTTCGAACCAGGGCAGCCGTTGGCGATTGTTTGTCGCTCATGTCTGCTAGGAAAAGGTAGGACTTTAATTCCCGCCGAAGTGGTGCTTTCAGTAAGTCCAGAGAGCTGTAAAATTTGAGGTCTAGTATTGGCTCTGGCTGGGGCAGGATAAGGTATGCAGAGGAATAATAGTTTCGTATAGTATCCCCAATAGGTCCTTCCCAAACTTCGGGATCGGCAATCACCACCAGACTAGCCAGTTCACCGAAAGCATTGGGTTTAGCCTTAAGGCGTTCACCCGATTCGGTGCAGCCGTTGACCAACAGCATCAGAGCAAGGACAAACGCTTGGACTACTGAGCGGAAACATGGCAAACCACTGGTAAACATAGTAGGTGAGTTTTTTAATCAAACAGATGAAAAAACAACCGAAAAAGGTGTATGGCCCGAACTCAGAGTAACTGTCCAATAATATTTTCCTCCAGAATTCCCTCCGCTTCGGCCCTATAATTACGAACCACTCTATGACGAAGGACATAACGGGCCACGGCCTGCACATCAGCTATATCGGGTGCATATTTTCCCTGAAGGGCAGCATGGCATTTCGCCCCAATAATAAGAAATTGGGATGCCCGTGGACCCGCTCCCCAGGAAACATATTGATTAACAAGGGGAACGGCTCGTGCTGTCCCGGGACGGGTGCGGGATACCAAAGAAACGGCATATTCCAAAACATTTTCCGTAACCGGAATTTTTCGAATAAGCTGTTGGAAAGCCATGATTTGCTGCCCGGTCAGGATGGTCTTTAAGGAAGTGGTGTCATGACCCGTAGTTTGTTTGACTACCTCAATTTCATCCTCGAAGGCGGGATAATCCAGGGGAATATTGAACATAAACCGATCGAGCTGCGCTTCAGGCAGCGGATAAGTACCCTCCTGTTCAATGGGATTCTGGGTGGCCAAGACAAAAAAGGGTCGGGGCAAGGCGTGAGCCACGCCACTGACGGTCACCGATTTTTCCTGCATCGCTTCCAGCAACGCTGCCTGAGTCTTGGGAGGCGTTCGATTGATTTCATCTGCTAGCACGATATTGGCAAAAAGAGGGCCTCGGTTGAACTGAAAGGTTCGGTTTTCCTGTAAAATCTCCGAACCGATGATATCCGAAGGCATCAGGTCAGGGGTGAACTGAATGCGCTTGAAATCCAGATCCAGAACTGCAGCTATCGTACTGACCAGAAGGGTTTTAGCCAAACCCGGCACGCCGACAAGGAGAGAATGGCCATTGCTGAAAAGTGCAATAACCACGGCTCTAACTACTTCGTCCTGACCGATAATAACTTTGCCAATTTCCTGTTTCAGCTCCTGGTACTTCTGTGCCAAAGCATCAACTGCTTCGACATCCGATTGGTAAACCTTTTCATTCATTGTCTTTCCATTGTTTTGGGTAAATTGGCCACATGGTGCGAAAGGTAATGAAAACGGCAGATACCCTCCCAATGTTTTCCCACCTTCCGTTCCGTTGCTCCAAGCCACTCTGATTCATCCTACAATGCGTACCTTCCTTTTTCTTCTTCTCCCCTGCCTGCCCCTGTTGGCTCAACGGACCGACAACAGCTTCTCCCGCAATTTGCGTTGGCGAAATATTGGCCCTGCAAATATGATGGGGCGGATTGCCGACATCGATGCCCTGCAAAGCGACTATCGCCATGTACTATGTGCTTCTGCCTCCGGAGGGGTATTCCTCAGCAAAGACGCAGGAATAACATGGGATCCAATATTCGACCGGTTTGGAACTTCTTCTATTGGCAGTGTAGCCTTGTTCCAAGCTAATCCCTCGATCATCTGGATTGGCACTGGGGAATCAGCTAATCGCAACAGTTCAGGATGGGGTGATGGCATTTACCTGAGTCAGGATGGTGGCTTAAGTTTCACCCATTTGGGATTATCAACCACGCACCACCTGGCTGATATTGCCCTGCATCCGACCAATCCGGACATTGCCTATGTTGCAGCCGTAGGCCATCTGTGGGGGTACTCGGGGGATCGGGGTCTGTTTATGACCAGGGACCGCGGGAAATCATGGCAAAAGCTCCAGGGTGGACTACCTGATGATACCATTACCGGATGCACGGAAATTGTTATGGATCCTTCTAATCCAGAGGTTTTGTACGCGGGTTTTTACCATCGCCTGCGGCGACCTTACACCTTCGTCAGCGGTGGTGGCAGAGGGGGTATTTATAAATCCACCAATGGCGGTAAAACTTGGGCCAAACTTACCCAGGGCCTGCCGACCGGAGAAACAGGTCAAATTGATTTATCCATCTGCCGCAAGGATCCCGACATCTTGGTTGCATCTGTCGAAGCCGACGAAAAGATACCCGCTGGGCTTCCGGGTTCTGGAGCCTACCGTTCAGATGACGGGGGCAAGTCTTGGCGCTTCCTCTTGAAGCACAATACCAGGCCTTATTATCATGGCCAAATTGAAATAGATCCCCTCAATCCGGACAACATCTATTTAGTTTCCAGGGATTTCCTCATTTCTCGGGACGGGGGAAAGACTTTTTCTGAAAGGAAATGGAAGACGGACGGCGGTGACGACCATGCCCTTTGGATTGCCCCTTATGATGGCCGGATCATGTACCTGGGTACCGACCAAGGTCTCCGCCTCTCTCTGGATGGGGGTGAAAGTATTCTTTCGTTTAACAATATGGCTATTGGCCAGTATTATGCCATTGGCGCCGACAACCGTGATCCCTACTGGGTTGGGGGCGGGCTGCAGGACAATGGTCTATGGATTGGGCCTTCTAATAGCCGGGAAGTCCGTGGTATTCTCAATGATCACCACACCTGGGTAGGGGAGGGCGATGGATTCCATTTCCAGATAGACCCGATGGACTGGCGAACGCTTTATATGGTCAATCACGTTGGATTTGTCGTCAAACTCAATCTGGAAACCCGCGAATACCAGTACATTACTCCAACCCCTCAGACCATTTCCAATTATGCTTCATGGTTTAACCCAACCTATGCCGACACCCCAATCCGGTACTCCATTGATCCTGGCGAACATTGGTTTTTCTATGAATACACTGACCGGGTAAAACTGCCCCCGCAGTTCCGATTCAACTGGAGCAGCCCATTCGTCCTTTCACCAGCCAATCGAAATACGCTGTATTTTGGGGGTAATCACCTCTTCCGTTCAAAAGACAGGGGAAACTCCTGGGAAATCATCAGTCCAGACCTGTCGACCAATGATAGTATTTGGCGAAATCCATCCAACAGCGGTTATCTTACCCGAAGTGTTACCGGAGGAGAAAATCATTTTACCATCATTACGCTGGCAGAGTCACCCCTAGACTCCCAAGTTCTTTGGGCTGGCACAGATGACGGGAACATTCAAGTGACTCGTGACGGAGGGCGTACCTGGGTAGAAGTTGGATTGCAGCTGATTAGCCAGTTTCCTGAAATTGGAAAATATGCATCTTCGGAAAGAGGAAGACGCCCCTGGGTAAGCCGGGTGACCCCCTCTGCCCATATTCCAGGCCGCTGCTATGTTGCCCTGGATAACCACAGGTACGACGATATGAAGGCCTACCTTTTTGCTACCGACGATTATGGACAAACCTGGTACTCGCTTTCCAAGGGAATGCCTGATTACTCCGTGTACGTAGTGCGGGAGGATTGGAAGAATCCGGATTTGTTGTTCGCAGGTACTGAACAAGGCGTTTATTTTTCTCCCAATCGCGGCACTACATGGCATGAACTGATGGGAAATTTGCCTACTGTCGCCGTGTACGATCTCATGATTCATCCTCGGGATGGGGACCTTATTGCAGGTACCCACGGCAGGAGTATCTGGATTTTGGACGATATTAGCCCACTTCGCCAGTTGACTGCTGCCGTAATGGCAAAACCTGTTCATCTTTTTGAAAGCCGGACTGCCACACGCTGGCGGCGTATTCAAACAGGCCGCAAACAGCCCTATTTCGAGTTTAGGGGTCAAAACCCTCGACCCGGAGCAGCTTTTCATGTCTGGATTTCCGAAACTGCAAGCATTGATACGGTATATCTGTCGTTGGAAGTCCACAACGGGCAGGGCTTAAAACGGAACTGGAAAGCTCCAGTGGAACCTGGAATCAATCGCCTTTATTGGAATCTCGACCTAGAGGAACCCGCAGATTCATGGATCCGGGAGGGCAAGGCTATGGGTAAAACCTTAGATGCGCTGGAGGATGTAACCCTTCCGGGTAAGGAAATGGCCGATACGCTGGCCATTTTGCGGAGCGAATTCCTCACCCTTACTGTCGGCGACAAGACCGGATATGAATCGCTCCGATCCAAGCTGCACAAGGCTTTCGGATCTTATGGAATCCCGATGCCGCGGCAACTCCATAACAGACGGGAAGCACCTGCTGGAACCTACCAGCTGGAAATCTCCGCAGGGCCGTATAGGGAAAAAAGCCAAATTATCCTTCGGGAAGATCCCCTGCTTTTGCAAAAACTTGAATAAAATGCCAATGATCGAAACCAAAGGCCCTTTTGGGTATCTTCTGATAAAACTGTGGCCCGGCAGGGAAAGTTCCTCTCAGTCAATTAGGCTGTGACGCTTTGATGGAAGCAATCGATGATAGATTTTAGAAGGACAAACATGGGTTCCCTACCCTCCCGGGTAAGCAAATCATCTTCCTCATCCAGGAGCATGTCCTCCACAAAAGCCAGTAAATCGGTCTGTGGATAATCGACAAAAAAAAGGTCCAATCGGTCCCGGAAACGGTTAGTGCTTGCCGATTCAAGCATTTCCCAGTTTTTTTCCTCTGCCAGGGAAAGTTGGTCCGCATCGATTTCATCCATTTCCTCCGGATCAGTTTCTGAGCGCACAGCCCCCCAGATACTCAATAGAATAAAAAGCAGGTATTCCTTTTCCTGCTTGGTGAAAAGTTCAGTATTTTCTGTGAATAGGAAAGCCAACACAGCGGGCTGGTATCCACCCAATTCCTGCAGAAGGTTTTCCCTGACAATTTCATCCTCCTCCTGGATGGATAAAACTGCGGCGTCGATTAACTCCTCCCCTATAAAAACCATCCCAACCAGATTACATAGCGTGATTATGTGATGGGCCCGGACTATATTTGTCGTTTCGAATACAAACCATGAGAGGGTCCTTGAGAGTCGCAAAAATATTCAATATTCCAGTTGAAATCCATTGGTCTTTCTTTTTGCTTTTCGGCTATGTCCTGTATTTGTCGCTAAAGGAGAATTGGGGTGTTACGGGTACGCTGGCCGCCTCCCTTTTTGTTATTGTACTTTTTGTGTGTGTGGTGCTTCATGAGTTTGGTCATGCCCTTATGGCCAGGCGGTTTCATGTCTCCACACGGGATATCACGCTTTACCCGATTGGAGGGGTTGCCCGGCTGGAGCGACTTCCTCGTCATCCGATGCAGGAATTCTGGGTTGCCATAGCCGGCCCACTAGTCAATCTGGGTATCGCCCTGTTATTGCTTCCCGTTTTGCTAATCCTGGGTGGAGAGATGCTTCCGGATTTATTCTACGGATGGTACAACGCTTCCGATACCGACAATTTTTTCATTCCCGACAATCTTCCGCTGGCGCTATATATGGTCATCGGCCTCATTGTCTTAAACCTTACCCTGGCACTTTTTAATCTCATCCCGGCTTTTCCCATGGATGGGGGAAGAGTCCTGCGGGCTATACTGTCCCATTTCCTGGGTCATTTGAAAGCCACCAGGATTGCTTCCCTTGTGGGACAACTCTTTGCCGGGTACTTCATTTTCAATGCCATCATGGGGGATGGGAGCATAACGCAGGGCCTTATCGGTGTATTTGTTTTTCTTTCTGCCGGATCTGAGGCTCGCCTGGCAAATCTTGAGCATTCCTTGGAAGCGCTTAAGGTAGCCGATTGGATGAAGCACGATTTTCTCCGTGTTCATGCGCAGCAAGTTTTTTCGGAAATACTGTCCTTTGCTCAAGAGGATGCTGACAGGGAAATACTTGTATTTGACGATGAAGATAATCCAGTGGGTATAGTATCATCCTTCTCAGTCGTCGAGGCCTGTCTCAACGGGGCGGGAAATCAGACCCTCGCCAGGGCACTGCAGCCTTTGAAAACGCATCTCAGGGAAAATCAGACCCTTCAAGAGGCGTTAAATGTCTTTCAGGAAACCGGGGCTAAGACCCTTCCTGTGGTAGGAGATTCGGGGGTCAGCGGCATATTGGAAGTACATCAGATTTACACAATACACCAGGTAATGCGCCAATCTGCCGGTCGACGTTCCAATCTATTTTCCCGATTTCAAAAGAATACCCATGGAAAGCATTGAGAAGATGCTCGAGATCATCCGATCACGAAGGAGCGTTTTTCCACCCCAATACGAGTCTGAAAAACCGGTGCCCTCTGATGTGCTCGACCTGGTATTGGAGGCGGCCAACTGGGCCCCAAGTCATAAAAAGACGGAGCCCTGGCGTTTTTATGTATTCACGGGAGTGGGCCGAGAAAAGCTAGGAAAGTTCATGGCTGACTATTACAAGGAAAACACCCCTGAAGCCGATTTTTCCCAGGTCGTTTACAACAAAATGCTCCAGAATCCCCTGAAGGCTCCGGTGGTCATTGCCATCGTCATGCACCGCGATCTTTCAGCTAATCTGCCCGAATGGGAAGACATTGCTGCCACGGCATGTGCTGTGCAGAACATGGCCCTTGCTTGCACTGCAGCTGGGCTTGGCTCATTTTGGAGTACGCCCAGGCCGGCCCTGCACGCGGGACCCTTTCTAGGTTTGGCGGAAAATGAGCGTTGCCTTGGCCTTTTCTACATTGGATACACCGCCGAAGCCATACCGCCGGTAAACAGGGGCTCTGTTTCTGAAAAAATCTTCCGGATCAAAAATTGAGGAATATTGCCTTAATTTTGCATCTTGAATTTGCTGGCAACCTTTGACTGGCAGCATTTTATTAATAATCAATTTTTGTAAAAATCTTTAGCTCATGGGGCAAACCATCATTCAAGCCATTCCCTTCTTCGGAGTGATTTCCCTTCTGTACATGTTCTGGAAGTCTAGCTGGGTTTCCCGACAGGACGCCGGTACTCCTAAAATGGAGAACATCGCCAAAGCCATCTCCGAAGGTGCCATGGCCTTCCTCCAGGCTGAATACCGGGTTCTCATCTTGTTCGTTATATGCGCAGCTATACTGCTTGGTGTCAGTGCAGATGGGAAGTCTTCTTCCTGGATGATTGCCCTTTCCTTCGTGGTCGGCGCTTTTTGTTCGGCCCTGGCCGGATTTTTCGGGATGAAGGTAGCCACTAAAGCTAATGTGCGTACGACAAATGCCGCGCGCCAAAGTTTGGCAAAAGCTTTAGAAATAGCTTTCACAGGCGGCTCCGTGATGGGCATGGGAGTGGTAGGCCTGGGTATCCTTGGACTGGGCGGATTATTCGTCTTCTATCAGGGACTAGGTTGGGACATTAATCGGGTCATTACGGTCATCACCGGATTTTCATTCGGCGCTTCTTCCATTGCGTTGTTTGCGCGAGTAGGCGGAGGCATCTACACCAAAGCCGCCGATGTAGGAGCTGACCTGGTTGGAAAAGTTGAAGCAGGTATTCCAGAAGATCACCCATATAATCCGGCGACTATTGCTGACAATGTTGGCGATAACGTAGGCGATGTGGCTGGCATGGGAGCTGATCTTTTCGAATCCTACGTGGGTGCCATCGTTGGAGCTATGGTATTGGGTGCGGTATTCATTACTATGCCGGGTTTCGAAAAAGATAATATGTTCAATGGGCTGAATGCCGTATTGCTCCCCCTTGTCCTTTCCGGACTTGGCATAATTTCTTCCATCATCGGTTGTTTTTTTGTGCGGGTAAGTGAAGATGGCAATCCGCAAAAGGCTTTGAATACCGGAGGACTGGTATCCAGCATCCTCATGCTGGTGTCCACTTATCTTGCAGTGAATTACATGCTTCCTGCAGATTGGATGTATGATGGCAAGGCTTACACCAGCATGGGAGCCTTTTATGCCGTAATCATCGGCCTGGTTTCTGGACTCGCCATTGGATACATTACAGAATACTACACCGGTACCGGAACAAAGGCTGTCAAGGGCATTGTTGATCAATCCATTACTGGATCAGCTACGAACATAATCGCCGGACTCGGCGTGGGTATGCGCTCTACCGCCCTACCCATCTTGGTCATCTCTGCGGCAATCATCGCATCTTTCCATTTCGCAGGACTCTACGGAATCGCTATCGCAGCCGTCGGCATGTTGGCCAACACAGGTATACAACTTGCTGTTGACGCTTATGGCCCGATTTCAGACAATGCCGGAGGTATTGCCGAAATGGCTGGCATGGATAAAGAGGTCAGGCACCGGACCGACAAACTGGATGCAGTTGGAAACACCACAGCGGCTATTGGCAAAGGGTTTGCTATTGGTTCGGCGGCGCTCACCGCGCTTGCACTTTTTGCAGCGTTCATAGCCACCGCAGGAATAACTTCCATCAATATAGCCAATCCCGTCGTTATGGCTGGAATGTTTCTCGGCGGAATGCTACCCTTCTTGTTCTCTGCCATCTCCATGGGCGCCGTCGGACGAGCTGCCATGGACATGATCCAAGAGGTTCGTCGCCAGTTCGCAAATATTCCAGAACTGAAAGCCGCTCTTGCGGTCATGAAGAAAAATCAGGACAAAGAGTTCAACGATTGGAGTAAAGCCGACCAGGAGACCTTCCATGCCGCAGAAGGTAAGGCGGAATATGGCAAATGCGTTGAAATTTCCACTAAGGCCTCTATCCGCGAAATGGTTTTGCCAGGTCTGATAGCCATTCTTTCGCCGGTAATTGTCGGTTTCGCCGGTGGAGCTGAAATGTTGGGCGGTCTGCTGGCTAGCGTGACGGTCACCGGGGTCCTTATGGCCATCTTCCAGTCCAATGCGGGAGGAGCTTGGGATAATGCCAAAAAAATGTTCGAGGAAGGCGTGGATATTCATGGGAAGGTTTATTACAAGGGATCCGATCCCCACAAGGCCGCAGTGGTCGGTGATACTGTCGGTGATCCATTTAAGGATACCTCGGGTCCCTCGTTGAACATCCTTCTAAAACTTATGTCGGTAGTCGCTTTGGTCATTGCCCCGCTGCTCTGAGTAAGGATACTCGACGCTCCGGATTATCTAACCGTACACAAAAACCCTCTGCAATCAAGGGCAGAGGGTTTTTGCGTTATTTTTAATCTTTAAATGGGCAATAACATGAGGGATTTAAAGTATTTCATTGCTTACATTGCTCCGCTATCAGCATTTTGGGCGGTGTTTGCCGGCGGTGTGTGGTCTTTCACCACGGTAGTTGTTGCCTTCGTGCTCATTCCCTTACTCGATCAGCTTTTTGCCCAACAAATCGATGCACGAGATGCTAATGAAGAATCTAGCCGATCAGGTCAAATCCTTTTCGACTGGCTTCTGTATGCCAATGTCCCTATTCTTTACGGCTTATTGGTGATGTATGGATATACCCTTGCAAATGAGCAGCTGACCTCCTGGGAAATAGTCGGAATGACCTTATCGGTTGGTATCATCGTTGGCACAACCGGTATCAATGTAGCCCACGAACTGGGTCACCGAAACAAGCCTTTTGAAGTCTTTCTGGCCAAAGTCCTGCTCTTGCCGGCCTTGTATCAGCATTTTTTCATAGAGCATAATTTGGGCCATCACAAATTTGTAGCAACGGAAAAGGACCCTGCCACTGCTCGACTCAACGAAACTGTTTTTCACTTTTGGCTGCGCTCAGCCTGGGGTAGTTATTGTAATGCTTGGAAAATCGAAGAAGCCCGCCTCAAAGCCCTAGCGCTTTCCCCTTACTCGCTGAAAAACCAGATGGTTTGGTTTTCCCTCTTCAATGTGGCCTATCTCACGGTCCTTACCTTTTCTTTCGGGGCAGCTGTTTCGTGCGGATTCATTGTTGCGGCAATCATTGGATTCCTACTCCTGGAATCGGTTAACTACATCGAGCACTACGGCATACGCCGAAAATCACTTGGCAACGGCAAGTATGAACCCGTCCAGCCTCATCATTCCTGGAATTCTAATCATGAAATAGGTCGGATTTTTCTCTACGAACTCACGCGACACGCAGATCACCACTACAAATCCACCCGGAAATATCAGATTCTTCGTCATTTTGATGCAAGTCCTCAGCTCCCTGTCGGCTACCCGGCTTCCATCCTTTTATCCCTTGTTCCCCCCCTCTGGTTCCGGATTATGAATAAAAGACTGCCCAAAGTTTCCCAAGATGGTTTAGCCGTAGTTTCCTGACCTATTGGGATGGTCAATCTTAGTCCAGCACAAATACGCGCAAGAAAAGGACTAAACCAAAAACCATCAGCGCGACGCCTAATATGCGGCTCAGTGTCTTTATATGGTGTGGCTTGAGTCGGTTTCGGATTTCCTTGGAAAGCATGATTTTCAGCACATCCACCGGTATATATACGCTCATAATGCCAAGAAAATACCATGCCGCATCGCCGCCTCTAAAATGACTGTCCACTAGCGCTGTACTCATAAGGCCCAGCCAAAACAGGAGGGTAAAAGGGTTAAAGACATTAATCAATGCACCCTTCAGAAAGAATCCAAATAAGGACCGGGGACTATTTGCGGGCTGGAAGGCCTGGGGTACGTGCATCTCGTGGCTACCTCGCCGGAACAAGGCTCCCAGTCCAAAAGAAAGCAGAATAAGGGATCCTATGGCGCCAATTGCATGAGTAAACAGCGAGTCATTAGCCAAATCGGACACCAGGGAAACGCTATGGTATATCCCGAAGAATAGGAAAATATCACTGATCCAAATTCCGGAACCGAAAATGAGGCCTGCACGGGTTCCGTATTCCACCCCCATATGAATCAACGAAAAGAAGATGGGGCCAATCAGGAAAATCAATACAAATCCCACCTTGATACCTTCTGTAAAGTATTGCATCATACACCAGTATAAGGGTTTGTTTTCATTTCCTGCTCCACAAAGGCCTCCCATTCCCCAAAACTTCCAGCCTTCATCACCCGGGGAAACTTGTTTTGCCCACCCATCTTTCCCTGTTTCTCCTGCCAGCGATAGAAAAGGGCTAGGGGTATCACTCGCCCCCGAGGTGTTCCCAGGACATTCTCCCGCTCTATCCGATAATCGTCGTTAATCCGCTGCAATGCCTCATCAAGCAAAGGCATCACCGAATCTTCAGGCTCTATAGGTTTTTCACTACCCAGATACCAGACATGATGAAATTTACCCTGTATTTCCGCCGCAGCCACGGTGAATTCCCGGATATTGGCATCCAGGGTTTGGCACACCAGTTGTATGCCCTGATTCATATTGTCGACAGATAGATGCTCCCCACATATCGACAGATAGTGTTTGGTTCGGCCTGTTATGATAAATTCAGCACGATCCAAATGGATAAAACGAATGGTATCACCAAGCAAATAGCGCCAGGCACCGGAACAGGTGCTGATCAGCATGGCATAATCTACCCCTTCAACTACCTCACCGATATGTAAGGATCCCGCATGGTCCCTAAGATTACCATCAGCATCGAAATAGTTCTCATTAAAGGGGATAAATTCATAGTAAATCCCCTTTTGCAGCTCCAGGCACATTCCCCGGTGATCCGGACGGTGCTGGAAACCAAAAAAACCCTCTGAGGCAAGGTAGGAATCCATGTAAACCACTGGTTTGCGCATGAGTTTATCAAAACTCTTTCTGTAGGGTTCAAAGTGAACACCTCCATGCACTACCACGCGGAGATTGGGCCACACATCGTGGATGCTTTCGACCTGGCGAGAGGCGATGACTTTTTCCATCATCAGCTGAAGCCAGGAGGGAATGCCCACCATTAGGCTGATATCCCAGTCCCCCGCATTTTCCACGATGGCAGCTATCCGTTCATCCCAAGTTTTCAACCGGGCTATCCGAGCCCCGTGTTTGAAATAAGGCCGCAGCCAGCCCGGCATTTTTTTGGTGTTAATTCCACTTAGGTCTCCTGAAAAATACTTTCCCTCATTCTTTAGGGAACTCGTTCCACCAAGTAGCAACATCCCACGGGTAAAAATGTCAGGATCTACATCAAAATGCGGAAGTGAAAAAAACATTTTTCGTCCTCCCCGACGCATAGCCCGACTCATTTCCTTAGAAACTGGAATGTATTTGCTTGGTGCGCCCGAAGTACCGGAACTCAGGGCGAAATACCGGATTTTTCCTGGCCAGGTTACGTTTTTAATGTTATGCAAGGAGAGATGCCACCATTTCTCGTACATCTGCTGGTAATCGAAAACGGGAATGTTTTTACGGAAAGCTTTCTTTCGGTCCGGGGATTTAAGGATTTCCCGAAAAGCATAGTATTTCCCGAAAGTAGTCTGCTGCGCTTTATAAAGTAGGTTGCGCAGTACAATTTCCTGTTTGCGTTCCGGGCTGATGCGCAAATCCTCCGTGAGGAAGGCACCAATAGCCATACCCCTCCTTAATAGATTGCCCAAAACCCGCATCCCATCCATTTATTTCCGCCTGCTAATATCCGGACATTTAAGGTTTCCAAAAAAGTACAAGATACCGGCTTGAAGAAACGTAAACGCATCCTGCGTTCGAGGATTCCCTCGGAGGGTACCCTGTTTGGATACCCCTCCGCTGGCTACATTGGCACTGCTCAGAGAACGGTCTGAAAGCACTGCGGCCAGAGAACCTGATGCCCCCCTCTCCCGGATTAGATTCCTCCGATTTGGGTACACGGTGCTTACATCGTCGAGATAATCAGTAAAGGTATTGCGTGCACTCCATTCTAACTGCAGACTCCAACGTTCCACCAAATCAACCTTCAGGCCAACCCCGAAAAGGAATGCCGGGGTGAGGGTGTAATATTCCTTGCCACGTAATTGCCCCTCTGTACCCAGGGGCCGCAGGTCTATCCACCGGCCATTATGAAAAGTCTGGGGGTTAAATTGCACCACACTAGCACCGAGCAGAAAATAAGGTGAGAAGCGTTCGTCCCGGCTTCCGTGAGAGAATGGCAGAAAATTAAACTCAAGTTGCCCGCTAAATTCCAATAAGGGAGAACGGAAGGAAAGGTTCCTGTCCAGCTCAAAGGGATTGGTGGAATTGGCATCGGAAGCAGAAACCATTCCATAATTTCCTCCCAGCTTTAGGGCAATCCGATTGTTGGTATTGTACCGGAACATTAAGCCCAGGGCACCTCCAGGATCTCGAAGGCTATATTGGGTATTAAGGTCTCCGAAATAATGCGTACCACCCACCCATAGACCAGCTTCCCAACCAGTCTGAGAAAAACAGATCGTAGACCAACAGGCTAGATATGCTACAAGGAAGTAATTTCGCAAAACCTGCCCTGCGGGCAAACCTGGGAGAGCAACCATTGGAAAGAGTAAATGTCTGGGAAAAACGCCAGGAAGGCCTCTCTGGTATCGGAGAAATCCTTAATTTTTTCGGGCATCGTCATCGAAATCCTCGAATACATCATCGTCGGGATCCTCTCCTTCAATATCCTCGTCGTCGTATTCGTCGTCTTCATCCCATTCGCCTTCCTCATCGATATCTGCCAGAATTTCATTCACCTCTTCCAAATCGAAAAAAGCTGGGTCGAAATCTCCAAGTACTTCTTTCATCTCAAAATCCTCGCTGGTTTTAGGGTGCAACAGCGATTTCACCAGTTGATTATAGGCATCGGGGCCACCGCAATCCTCAAATGGGCAGGCATTGGCACCGGTAAGGGCAACGGGTAGTAAGTCTTCTTCCAGTTCCAGCCTTTTTAACACCGTTAGCGTATGTGTCCAGCCATCCCCAAAATCGTATTCGTATCCCATAGTATCCCCAGCTGATAAATTTAGGTCCTCGATAAAGACATCGCCCGCATCCTTAAACTGAGGTCCATTGTCACCTTCGGAATCTGGCATACCGTAAAAAATACCGCCCTTATTGAACTGAAACAGGTGATTGTCCTCCCAGCCCATAACCACTTGAATGACCTGGTGAAGATCATAAAGGCTATGCAACTCACTCACTTGAAAGGTTCTCCAGACTTCCGGCTTCACGTGATGCAGGGAGATACGAAACTGAAGATATTTTTCCATGATGCTCGAGAATTAAAGCCGTTCTATCCAAAATGAATTCCATCCTTCACCGCTGGTAAGCCCTATAGTTTCACTATTGATTAGCTCAAGGACTGCGAGAAATGTAACAATTGCTTGTATTCTATCCACGCAATGGTGGAAAATATCCCTAAAACTAGCTTTCCCCTTTTTTTCAAGGACTCCAAGCAGGATAACCTGCTGTGATTCCACGGTGTACGGAATGGGTCTTATGCTTAATGCTACCGGTTCCTTGCGACCCTCCAGCCTACGCATTACCCCTTCGAAGGTCCGCAGTAGCTTGAACAAGGACACAGACTCGAGGGAGGCATCTGCGAGGGACTGCTGGGCTAACAAGGCTAATTCGTTGGAAAGATTTCCTCTGACAAAACGCTTACCCTGCAGGTCTTCCCAATCGCGGAAAGTGGGAAGTAGGTCTTTGAACCGACGGTATTCTAGCAGGCGGTTTACCAATTCTTCCCGCGGATCCACTTCGTTGCCCGCCTCGTCAGTCAATTTCCTAGGAAGCAACATTCGAGACTTAATCTTGCAAAGGGTAGCGCCTACCACCACAAATTCACTGGCCAGATCAATATTCAGCGTCTCCATCTCATGGAGGTAGTTCAAAAAGTCGGCGGTGACCCTTGCGATGGGTATATCGTGGATGTCCAACTCATCGCGCTCTATGAAAAAAAGAAGGAGGTCAAACGGGCCTTCAAATTGGGGAAGCTGGATGGTGTAAGTTTCCGCCGCGGCGTACATGGTTTGGTTTTTTCCGTTTGACCGAAAGGCAATCAAATATAGCTAGTTTTGTCTATTATACCCATGTCTAAGGGAATCCTATATCTTGTCCCGGCTCCTCTCGGTGAGGGAGGGGAGCACGTCCTTCCTCGTTATCTTTTGGATATCGTCTCTCGCTGCACACATATCCTGAGCGAGCGGGGTAAGACTACTCGGGCTCAGCTCAAGGTCCTTTTGCCTGAAATGGATCTGCGGCCTATCGTCTTCACCGACCTCCCCAAACACAATCCGGACGAAAATTTAGCGACTCTGCTGCAACCTGCGCTAGATGGAAAGCATATCTGCCTTTTCGCTGAAGCCGGATGCCCTGGTATTGCCGATCCGGGTTCCAACATAGCCGAATGTGCCCACGCCTTAGGTATCCGGATTGTGCCCCTTGTTGGACCTTCTTCCCTGATGCTGGCACTCATGGCTTCCGGCCTCGATGGACAACGTTTTGCCTTCCGGGGTTACCTACCTGTCCAGAAAGCCGCCCTTGCAGCCACCCTAAGGGAAATGGTCGCTGAAACCATGCGAGCCGGGACTACCTTCCTTTTTATAGAAACCCCTTACCGCAACGCGCAACTCTGGTCCAACCTCTTACAGTATTTACCTGATCCTTTGCGGCTCTGTCTTGCCCTGGAACTTACCCTGCCAGGTGAAACCATTTCGACTCACAGGGTGTCGGAGTGGAAGAGAATGAAGGCTCCCGGTATGGACAAAAAACCTGCCATGTTCCTTTTCGGCCGCTGATACCGCGATTATTCCTTAATTTTATCTAAACAACCTTTCCACCCTTGCATATGGATATTTCCGCAGCTCTACCTGAACTGCAAAAGAAGGGATTCCTCGATGTGTCCATCGATCCCACCTTGGATTTATTCGAAGAAATTGGCCGCCTGAAGCGGGAAAAAAATGCTGTAATCCTGGCACACTACTACCAGGAGCCCGATATCCAGGATATAGCCGACTACATTGGAGACAGTCTGGGATTGAGCCAAGAGGCAGCCCGCACCGCGGGAAACATCATTCTCTTCGCAGGAGTGCACTTTATGGCTGAAACGGCTAAGATTCTTTGTCCCGAAAAGAAGGTTATCCTGCCGGACTTAAAGGCGGGTTGTTCCCTTGCTGATTCCGCCCCGGCACCGCTCTTCAGGAAATTCATGGAAAAATATCCGGGCCACAAAGTTGTCAGTTATATCAATTGCACGGCTGAATTGAAAACCCTCACCGATATATGTTGTACCTCAAGCAATGCAGTACAAGTTATCGAATCCATTCCCCACAACCAGCCCATAGTCTTCGCACCTGACCGAAATCTTGGCGCTTACCTCAATCGCAAAACAGGCCGCAATATGGTTCTATGGAACGGGACTTGTATGGTACACGAATTGTTTTCCACTGAAAAGATAGATCGATTAATTGCCAAGCACCCGGAAGCCGAGTTGATAGCTCATCCGGAATGTGAGGAACCTGTGCTTCGGCGTGCTCACTTTATCGCCTCCACAACCGGATTGCTCCAATATACCCAGCGAAGTAAATCTCAATCCTTCATTGTTGCCACCGAATCGGGAATCATCCACCAGATGGAAAAATTCTCTCCAGGAAAGACGTTTATTCCGGCCCCACCTGACAATGCATGTGCCTGCAACGAGTGCCCACACATGCGGCTGAATACCCTGGAAAAAGTCTATCTCGCCCTGCGGTATGAGTTGCCCGAGATTATTCTACCTGAAAATGTTCTACAGAAAGGAAGAGCCTGCATCGATCGCATGCTGGAAATTTCAGCCAAAGCCGGCCTTTAAAATCCCTCATTATGCCATACGGTATCCCTACCCTCGTATTCCTGATTTTTCTTTCGCCACTGGTCGCCCAGCATATTCCCGCTGGCCTTGAAAAGGACAAGCAAACTGTCGCCATGGCCCTGGAAGCAGGTAAACAACCTTTCATCGACCTCGCCTCCAAGATTTGGGGGCTTGCTGAACTGGGCTATAAAGAAGAACAGAGCAGCAAATTGTTGCAGGATATTCTTAGACAAGCAGGATTCTCTATTCAAGTGGGCCAAGCTGGCATTCCAACGGCATTCACTGCAAGCTTCGGCAGCGGTGATCCGGTCATCGGTATTCTCGGTGAGTTTGATGCCCTTCCCGGGTTTTCCCAAGCGGCGGTTCCCCGAAAGCAGGAGATACCTGGTAAAACCACGGGACATGCCTGCGGGCATCACCTCTTTGGATCGGCCTCGGCGGCAGCAGCTATTGCCGTGAAGGACTGGATGGTATCTAGGAAGATTCCAGGAACAATCCGTTTTTACGGGACCCCAGCAGAAGAAGGAGGAGCAGGAAAGGTTTATATGGTCCGTGCTGGCTTATTTAATGATGTGGCTGCTATCATCCACTGGCACCCGGGGGACGAGAATAGTGCGAATCCATCCTCCTCCCTGGCTAACAAGTCAGCTAAATTCCGGTTCCGCGGGATTGCCTCTCATGCGGCAGCTTCCCCGGAGATGGGTCGTTCGGCCTTGGATGCGGTGGAGGCCATGAACTTTATGGTAAATCTTATGCGGGAACACGTTCCCGAGAAAGCACGGATGCATTACGTCATCACCCGGGGGGGAGAGGCGCCCAATGTGGTGCCTGCCTTTTCGGAGGTTTATTACTACATCCGCCATCCGGAAATGGAGGTTGTCAAGGACCTTTTCCAGCGGGTGGTTCGCGCCGCGGAGGGTGCTGCTGCTGGAACAGGCACTACCATGGACTACGAGGTCATTCATGGTGTTTACAATCTGCTGCCAAACGAAGTGCTTGCCGGGGCTGTATTCCGTAACTTAAAAGCTGTAGGCGGTGTCGATTACTCACCTTCCGAAATGGAATTCGCAGGCCAGTTGTTACCCACACTCAACCGAAAGGATATACGCATTGCCGACGCAGCACTAGTTCAACCCTTTTCCACTGAATCGAACGATCCAGGTGGTTCCACTGATGTGGGCGATATTAGCTGGCTGGTACCCACAGCCGGTCTTTCCAGTGCAACTTGGGTCCCTGGAACTTCAGCCCATAGTTGGCAAGCCGTCGCAGCAGGTGGCATGTCTATCGGTCACAAGGGCATGTTAGTTGCAGCAAAGACCATGGCCCATACCCTTATGGATTGCCTTACCGATGCTACACTTCGGGAAGGTGCAAAAAAGGAACTTCTCCGGCGAAGAGGCGAGCCCTTCCTTTATGAAGCCCTGCTCGGCAATCGCAATCCCCCGCTAGACTACCGAAACTGATTAATCCTAGACCGTGTCCAGCCCCATGAAACCAACCTTACTTGTCCTAGCCGCGGGAATGGGCTCGCGTTACGGGGGACTCAAACAAATTGATCCGGTGGGTGTCCGAGGGGAAACCATTTTGGAATATTCAGTTTATGATGCCGTGAAAGCTGGATTTGGGAAAGTGGTTTTCATTATCCGCAAATCCATTGAACAAGTCTTCCGGGAAAAGATTGGAGCCACCTTTGACAAGGTCATTCCTTTGGAATATGTTTTTCAGGAATTCGATACCCCAATAACTGGACTGCATGAAATACCTGCGCGGGAAAAACCTTGGGGAACAGGTCATGCGGTTCTCGTGGCTGCTCCGGTAATACGCGAACCTTTTGCCGTGATTAATGCCGACGATTTTTACGGTTCGGAAGCCTTCCAAGCCATGGCTCATTTCCTGGTTCACTATTGCAAACCAACTCAGCATGCCATGATTGGGTACGAGCTTTGCCGGACCCTTTCCGATTTTGGTGCTGTATCCCGTGGGGTCTGCACCAGTAATAAAGATCTTGAGCTTGTTCGAATTGTGGAGACCCATTGTATTCAGCGGTCAGCGCACGGACTTTTGGGGGAAAGAGGAGGCGAAACTATTCGGCTGGAAGAAAAAACTCCGGTTTCCATGAATTTCTGGGGTTTTCATCCCGCTATTTTCGAACCCCTTCGCACCGGTTTTATGCAGTTTGTCGATGAAAACAGGCAGCACCCGAAAGCAGAGTACTACATCCCACTGGTAGCTGATGCCTTAGTACAAAAAGGCACGGCATCCTTCCGAATCATTCCATCACAGGCCCAATGGTTTGGTGTTACTTACCAGGAGGACCGCCCATTTGTCGTTGAGTCCCTGAAAGAACTATCCCGCAAAGGAGTTTATCCCGCAACTGGACTTTGGTCAAAATAGGCCTCTGGAAATATGGGGTTCAGAACTTGGAACCTACCGTCAAGACAGCAATCTGGCGTAGTATGGCATTGTCCACTTCCTGCAGGGGAGCGTTTCTCGTCAGGTAAGGAAAAAAAACCTCACTTGTCCGGTTGAACCGGATGGCAGCATCTACAAAAGCCTTTTTTCCACGCCAACCTGCTCCCAAACTGAAGAGCAAGCGGGCAGTCTCATCATCCTTGAAAGGCGAGCTGTAGTATTGGAGGCCGGCACGCAGTCGGTAGTCTTCTTTTAAAACAGCCTCCCCACCCATGCGTAGCGCCACAGCACGTCCCAACCTACCGGCAATTTCAAGATTAGATTGGTTCTGCGCTTCACCAAAACCACGGAAATTGAACCGATTTCTGCTATAATCCACCAACTCTGCTTCGGCACACAAAAAACCTAACTTGCCAAGAATTAGGCCTGCATTAGCGACATAACGCCAAGGAGTTTTCAGCCGGTACTCGAAAGAGCCGTCTGCAATTCCTTCCCCTTTCAATAATTTGCCAGTTTCATTGGCATTTTCGAAATAATTGTAAGTCAATTCGTTTTGATATAAATCGGAGATGTTAAAAAACGTTGGGGAATGGACAGCAAACCCGATACGAAAACGAGAGACGGGTAAAATCAAGACACCCAGCTTGGCATTTGCCCCGGCACCAGTGGTACTTAGTTCCTCCCGGTACCTCAAATCGAGGAAATAGGGCACACCACCCGGGGGTTTAACCGGGTCCACCTCGGCGTAATCCCTCAGGTGATAATAAGAGAGGAAAGGCAGACCTATCGTCAGCCCCACCATTATTTTTTCATTGTAATTACCCCCCAGCGAAAAAGCCAGTTCACTGATGGACCCCGTATTGGTTATGTCTTGGCTACGTTGCAATAGCGCCTTGGGGGAGAGTTGGTAATCGATGTCGTACTTCCTATCACCATTGAGGTCATAGAGTGCTCCGGATTCCGAAGCCAGACCCGTCTCAAAATCATCAAGCCCGACCGAAGAATTGGCAATCTCCTGGAAGCGCTGCATAATGGTGCCCACGGATGTCCCATTAAATCGGGTATTGTTTCCAAAGTAATTCAGATTATTTACAGTCATCCCAAAGTTCATCTGCTTCCATTTTCCATGAGCAGGCTGGGAGGTAAACACCATACCAAAGTTCTGGATGTTAAGGCCTAATTTAGAAGCTTTGACCGCCGTACCGTTTTTGTCAGACAACAAAAGGGCCGTGTTCCCGGTGCGAATTAGTGCTGGGGACACTACAAATTCCGATTTTCGATAGAGGCCCAAGCCGGCGGGATTGCCATTTAAAGTGCCCAAATCCGGACCGATAGCTCCCATAGCCCCCCCCACACCAATAAATCGGGCAGTCCCTCCCGGCTCCAGGTAACTGAAACGAATAACTTCGCTGATACCCTGTCCCGATAGGGGGAAATAGCAGATTAATGCCAGAAAAAAGAAAGGCGCACCTAGCTTCATGGTTTTAAAAGTACCCCGTTTGGCGAAAAAAAACGGGTGGAACAATATGCTCTATCATTCCACCCGCATACCGAAGGTCGGATTATGGTGAATCCGGCAAAATCAGTCGATATTCCTTCCGCCAGAGGAGCCCCCTGTGCGGCCGGCACCACCGGAAGAGGAAGGGGCCACTCTTGGCGAGGAGCCAGAGGACGAACTGCCCTGGGAATTTCGGGGAGAAGACCATCCGCTGTTATTGGATGAATTTTCGAAATTCCGTGACGGACTGTATTCATTTCGGGAAGGAGCACTTAGACGTTCCACATTTCGAATTTCCGAAGAAGTCCGGGGCTGAATGCTACTGCTGGGGCGTTCCCTGATATAGGATGTTTCAGGCTGGTAAGTCCTTGGGGTATAGCTTGGAGAAGAACTACTGCCTTCCATGGGAATCCTGCCTGCACGTTGAATAGAAGGTGCATAACGCGGGGCATCAACACCCTCTGAGGAGGGAATCCGCGACGCACGATCCAGGGTTCTGCCTGCGGAGGGGTTTACCCGGGGAGTACTTTCTATTGTACCTGTTTCTGTGCTCCGGGCTCCGGGAACAGGTCCAAGGGAACCCCCACCCCTGCGCGGACCATAATACCCGCCAGGATTATCCGTACCTGCTACAGGAGCGACAGATGGCTGCCCCCAGAAAGGATTACCAAATGCATTGCCCCACCAAGGATTGAATGAATTGAAGCCACCGAAAGGCATACCCAGCATAGGAGAGCCCGTCCAACCAAAGCTACTCAGCATCATACCCGAACCAAATCCCATTCTCCATGGGGAAAAGAAAGGGTCCATCATGCCAAAATTGTTCCAGCCACCAAAGCCACTGAAACTGTTCCAACCGCCGAAGTTATTCCAGCCGCCGAAATTGTTCCACCGGTTAAGCCGGCTGAACATTCGCCGAGAATAAAAGTCGTCGTATATAAACATACCTGAAGCAGGTCCGAAAAAGGGATCGTAGAAGGCCATGTTTGTGTAGAACGGATCGTAAAATCCAGATCCTCGAAGAGGTCGGTGAAATCGGCGAATCCGGGAGGTGTAATAAAAATCGTAGTCGTCGTAGTAACCTTCGGATTCTCGGGCCTCGCTGCGATCATCTGCCGCATATGCCTGAGGCTGATAAGAACCAACGCGTCCCGGTGTGGAGACCCCATTGCGGGTTTTTACCACTTCGTCAGGGTTGTAATAGACGTCGTCCGATTGGGCACCCAGATGGCTTGTTGCCAACCAGGCGAACAGGACGAAGATGAGGGTGTTTTTCATGACGTATGTTTTTAGTTTGGAACACCTAAATTACTACTTTTGCCGGACTCAAGTTGTTAATGAATGGCAAATACGGCCATTTTTTTCTTCTCGTGACTATTTTTTTCCAACCCAGGCATTATGGCCAAGGAAATTACCCCACGTACCGCCGATTATTCCCAGTGGTATCAGGACATTGTAAGAAAAGCTGACTTAGCCGAAAACTCCGCTGTTCGGGGTTGTATGGTCATAAAGCCCTATGGCTTTGCCCTTTGGGAAAAAATCAGGGATCAGCTGGACCGCATGTTTAAAGAGACCGGACACGCCAATGCCTATTTTCCTCTATTCATTCCTAAGAGTTTCCTAAGTAAAGAGGCCCAGCATGTGGATGGTTTTGCTAAGGAGTGTGCCGTAGTCACCCACCACCGCCTAATGAATGCTGCAGATGGAAGTGGGGTAGTCGTGGATCCAGATTCCAAATTGGAGGAAGAGCTTATTATCCGCCCTACCTCTGAGACCATCATCTGGAATACCTACCGGGATTGGATTAAATCATACCGGGACCTACCCTTGCTGCTCAATCAGTGGGCCAACGTGGTTCGATGGGAAATGCGGACACGGTTATTCCTGCGTACCTCGGAGTTTCTTTGGCAGGAAGGCCATACCGCCCATGCCACCCAGGAGGAAGCCGTGGAGGAAACCCTTCGCATGTTGCATGTGTACGCTCAATTTGCTGAGGAATACATGGCCATGCCCGTCATACGCGGCGTGAAAACAGCCAATGAGCGCTTTGCCGGCGCTGAGGAAACCTATTGCATCGAGGCTCTCATGCAAGACGGTAAAGCCCTTCAGGCAGGAACCTCCCACTTTCTAGGGCAGAATTTCGCACGAGCATTCGACGTCAAATTCCTTTCGGAAGAAAATCAGCAAGAGTACGTCTGGGCGACTTCCTGGGGGGTGTCCACCCGACTCATCGGCGGACTCATTATGACCCACTCCGATGACGACGGCCTAGTCCTTCCCCCCAACCTCGCACCAATTCAAGTAGTCATTATCCCTATCCCAAAACCCTCTCCTGAAATCGATGCCGTGGTGCTCCCGCTTATGGAAAGAATCCGTTCCAAAGGTATCTCTGTACAATACGACAAAGACCCCCGAAACCGGCCGGGATTTAAGTTCGCCGAACACGAAATGCGCGGCATCCCAGTCCGTCTTGCCATCGGACAGCGGGATCTGGAGAAAGGAGAGGTTGAAATTGCCCGCAGAGATACTGGAGCAAAATGGTCCGCCTCACTTGAAAACCTGGAGGAAACCATATCTAGCTTGCTTCAAGAAATTCAAGAAAATCTCTTTGTTCGGGCCAAGTCATTTCGAGATGCTTCCACCACCGAGGTGGACGACTACGACACATTCCGAAAATGCATCGAAGCCGAAATACCCGGATTTCTCTCAGCCCATTGGGATGGAACTTCGGAAACGGAGGAGGCTATCAAAGAGGAAACTAAGGCAACCATTCGCTGTATTCCCCTAGATCGACCAAATGAGCCTGGTCGTTGTGTATATTCGGGTAAACCCTCAGTGGGGCGCGTTTTATTTGCTAAATCGTACTGACCCAATTCGGAAGTTGATGGCAATGGCGCATCGTCTTCCTCACCAAGCTGCCTTGTGGGAAAAATCTGCCAGCTCCCCAAATGCAGGGAAGCTGTTCCAAATAAATTATACCAACCCTGGAACTGCGCTGTCGTCGCCATCCGGCCGCGCATTTTGCATCAGAATCCCACAATCGTTGCTCCGCATTCTTCCCACGATTACCATACAAAGAAAATATCCTTTGGTCATGTATGCATTCCCTTGAAATCCATGCTATTTTACATATAATCCATTGATATTCAACAATTATTTTCGCGGTTTGGAAAAGGAAATTCATTGACATTTTGCTGGATTTGGAAGCAGCTTCAACACAACTTGGTAAAATCTTCAAGCCTTATTCAGGTTAACACATTTTTATAGAAGGAAATATTTCATTATTATTACAAGGAAATAGCTGAAACTTAATACCCGCAAGGTATCCTGATGGTAATGCCTGGCCTCAACCAAATGGCTTTGAAAACACCTGTCCCAGTCCTCTTTCTACTGCTTAGCCACCTACTCCCTGCGCAACAAACTTCCCCACTTAGCCTGGAAGGCAAAACCTTAGATCCCAAAAGTTTGGCGCAGGGTCAACCTGCCAAGGTGGCTGCCGAATTGGCGCTAGCAGAAAAAAATTATACCGAAGACCCCGAAAACCTATCTCATATAATCTGGTATGGCCGAAGACTAGCCTATGCCGCCCGATTTTCCGAAGCTATTGCCATCTTTTCGAAGGGTTTGGAGCGGTTTCCCGAGCATCCCGAACTATTGCGCCACAGGGGTCACCGTTACCTTACGCTGCGAAAACTCGAGGAAGCACGTCTTGATTTTGCCCTAGCTGCCCGAAAGAGCAAAGACTTACCCATTCAGACTGAGCTGGACGGCCAGCCAAATGCCGTGGATATTCCGCTGGCAAATCTCCAACGCAACATCTATTACCATTGGGCCTTAACAGAATTTGTCCTAGGAAATTACGGGAAGTCCGTTCGCCTCTGGAAACGCTGTCTGGACTACAGCCTGCATCCGGAGATGAAAATTTCCGTTTGGGACTGGTTGTACCTTTCTTACATCAAGGGTGGTCACCCGAAGCAGGCTGCTTCCCTTCTTGCCAGCATACCCAATCTCGAAGGACTTAGAGAAAATCAGAATTACTACCGGCGTATCCAGCTATATAAAGGTATGGGTGGTACTGAGGATGTCCCAGACTTCACCCGCCCACTTGCTGCTAATCAAATTAGCTTAGCCTATGCTTTATCCTGTCTGAAGGAGCCATATCCCGAGGAGGCTGCACACATGCGAAGGGCTATTTTAGCTACTGGCCAGTGGCATTCCTTTTCTTACCTGGCTGCCGAAGCAGACCTTGCCAGGCAAACAGGCCCCACTAATTCGCCACAGGCTCGTAATCCACTGCGACGATAACCTCGTTCCGGCGATTGAAAAGTTCGTAAGGGGCATTGTAGCCAAGGTACCGGAAGTTGCCAATCGTCTTTATTCCCGAATCCTGAAGCAAGACTCGCAATTCTTCCTCAGCTCTAAGAATTTTCTCTTCCCCGGCAAATCCGCTAAAAGAATATGCAGCAAAATAACCAGCGCCGCTCCGATAAACTTCTATTCCATCATCCAAAGGTCGGGGCAGCGTCTCCATCGAATAGGCCTTAGGCATAACAAAATGCATGGCACTGCCCGAGGCCGTTTTTTCCATATGAACAGGGGCCGTCATGGCGATTTGACGGGATTCCGCATTTCCCCCGAAAATAAATCCAGCCAGCTTTCTGAACTGATTGCTTGAACTGCTGCGGTAACTTTTTTCACCGGACTTCACTTTGGCTAATAATGCCTCCGGATAAAAACGTATTTCAAACTTGTCCCGCTTCTGCACCACCCGATAGGGCTGTTCTTCCGTCTTGTTTCCCATGAGATGAATTTTGGTTTGCGGATATCCGGAGATGAGTACGGCACCTAGAGTCATGACCAGGATAGATTTCATGTGCAATTTTTGTTACATGACAACCTAATCGGAATAATGTTCAGGCCCTCAATTAACAATAGCTTAACCACAGGGTCAAGGTGAGCATCTTAAAATTCTTTACATTACCCTTTTAAACGAAGCAAACGTTCCATCGTATGAAGCGCAGACAATTTTTCCGCAACTCATCTCTTGCCACATTTGGGGGTCTTATCCTAGGTAATCCGAAGGTTGCGGGCAGTTATTTTCGGCGGGCAGGCAAGCAGGCCCGAAATATCATTTTCATGGTAAGCGATGGCATGAGTTCCGGAACCTTAACTATGGCGGATATCCTCCATTGGCGAAAAACTGGGAAGGGTACCCATTGGCTAAATCTGTATCGGGAAAATAGGGTAAACCGCGCCCTTATGGATATGGCCTCTGCGAATTCCCTGGTCACCGACTCCGCTGCAGCGAGCTCTTCCTGGGGCGGTGGAAGACGCGTCAACAATGGCTCCCTTAATATAGGTCCCAATGGGGAGGAACACCAGCCTATCTGGCAGAAATTCCAAGCTGCCGGCCGTAAGGTGGGTTGCGTCACAACGGTTCCCATAACCCACGCAACGCCTGCCGGATTTTGCGTAAATAGCAACAGTAGGAATGCCCAACCTGACATTGCATTGAAATATATTGATCTTCGCTTCGATGTCATGCTGGGCGGTGGCCATGAATTCTTTTCCTCCGAAGCGCGCGCAGACAAGCAGGATTTGTATGCTTCTTATCAATCCCGCGGCTTCCAAGTAGCCCGAAGTCGGCGGGATTTGTCTTCCCTGACCGCTGCAGGCCCCGTGCTCGGAGTGTTTCAGAAAGATGGCCTTCCCTATTCCGTCGACCGCGACCATACGCCGGATTTAGCGGAATCCGTTCCCACAATTGCCGAAATGACCCGCTTTGCCATAGACCGGATGAAGGGAGCCGAAAAAGGTTTTGTCCTCCAGGTGGAAGGTGGAAAGGTGGATTGGGCAGCTCATGCCAACTGCGCAGCCGGCCTGCTTTACGATCAACTAGCTTTTGACGAGGCCATCAGGGTGGCTCTTGATTTTGCTGAGTCAGATGGCAATACTTTGGTCATTTTAACTACCGACCACGGCAATGCCAACCCTGGTCTTGTGGCCGGTAGTGAAGTAAACCGGCAATTTGACACGCTGCAGCAATACAGGCATTCCAACGAATGGCTTTTAAGGGGCTTGACGCCACAATCCTCCATTTCCGATATCCAAGATCGGGCGCAGTATGCCTGTGGTATTTCCCTGACAACGGCCGAGGCAGGTACACTGCAGTCCTATTATCTCAAGCTCACCAAAGGAGAAGATGGAACCTTTAACTATACCAACCTGCCTTTCCAAACGCTTGCAGTGATGCAAAAGTCGAGGAATAGTGTAAGCTGGATAAGCATGGATCACTCCTCCGATTATGTTGAGTTAGCCATGTTGGGTCCAGGAAGCGAAAACCTTCGGCCTTTTATGAAGAATACGGATCTCCACGGATTTCTCCTAGAGGCAGCCGGCCTAGAGGTATGATTCCGTTTGCTGGAAAGAAGCTCAAAAGAGAAGCAAAGGCATCTTCCCTGTCGGGCTACTTAGGGAATATCTTAGGCCTTTCTACCTTAGTGCTTGGGTTACCCCTTGGATATGCCATGCGAAATGTTTGGAGACCTGAAAAACCGGGCCAACCCAACATCATTTACATTCTGGCCGATGACCTGGGCTATGGAGACCTATCCTGTTATCAACCGGAAGGAAAAATCCATACACCGCACATCGACCGCCTGGCCGATCAAGGCATCCGTTTCACCGACATGCATAGTCCTTCAGGCGTCTGTACCCCCACCCGGTATGGTATCCTTACAGGGGAATATCCCTGGCGCTCCCGGCTTCCGGTGGGCGTTCTGCGCGGTTATAGCCGCAACCTCATCGAACCGGGAAAGGGAACGGTGGCGGAATTGCTGCGGAGTCATGGCTACCAAACCGCAGTGGTGGGTAAGTGGCATTTGGGTCTGGACTGGGTAATTCGTGCTGAAGCCCGACCGACAGTCCAGGCGCTTTCCCGAGACTATGGCATCCAGACCGAAATGGACTCTGCCGACATCGATTTCCTTTCTCCGCCTACCATGGGACCTCGGGAGCTTGGTTTTGTCTATTCCTACATCTTACCGGCTTCCCTGGATATGCCACCCTATGGTTATCTGGAGAACCAGCGCTGGGAATCCCTTCCTACATCATTCACGCCTGGGAACAAACTAGAAAGTGGTTATACGGGACCATTTTGGCGGGCGGGAAAAATGGCTCCCGATTTTGATTTCCTTCAAGTTCTGCCTCAATTCGTAGCCAAGGCCAAAGCGTTTCTTGATAAACAAACGCCAGAAAAACCTTTTTTCCTTTTCCTCCCTTTGGCTGCACCCCACACACCTTGGGTTCCAACATCGCCGTTTACGGGATCCTCCCAAGCCGGAGAGTATGGCGATTTCGTTCAACAGGTGGATCATGCGGTGGGGGAAATCCTGGAACTGCTTGAGAAAAAGAAATTGGCTTCCCAAACCCTGGTCCTATTTACCAGCGATAATGGGCCCTATTGGCGTGAGCCCCTCATTTCCCAGTTTGGTCACCGGTCAGCCGGCCCTTTTCGAGGAATGAAGGGTGATGCCTGGGAAGGAGGCCATCGGGTTCCCTTCATCGCCCGCTGGCCGGGAAAAATAAGGAAGGGAAGCATTTCGCAAATACCGGTCTGCCAAACTAGTTTCATGGCGACCCTTCGGGCCCTGCTTCGGGATACTAACCCTCGCTTCTATCGATCCGACAGCCAAAGTTTGCTTCCCGCCCTTTTAGGGAAAGCTTCTGGCAAATTTCCCCCTCCTCCTATAATCCACAGCTCGTCCCGCGGTTACTTCGCCATTCGGCATGGTTCGTGGAAAATGATAGCGGGCTTGGGTTCCGGAGGATTTTCCGAGCCGAATAGGGAAATGCCCCATCCTGGTGGTCCCGATGTCCAACTTTACAATTTGGCATCTGACCCTGGGGAGAAGGAAAACCTGGCGCTTCGCCATCCAACTATTGTCCGAGACCTGAAGCAGAAACTGGCTGAGATCAAGCTAAATCAGCACTAATGCCGCGGCTTGCTTTGGGGCTATGCTGAAAACCCTGCCAAGAGCTATCTCATAGCTCCCCTTTACCTTAAGCCGATGGGTTCCCTGCATCTGATTTGGGTCGAAAAGCCTGAATATGTTGGGTGTTTACCTCCAGGTAGGGGGCTCCAATCAAGTCCAGACAATAGGGAATTGCTGGAAATACAGCCTCTAGACACTGGGCTATAGCTGCTGGTTTGCCTGGCAGGTTCACGATTAGGGTACTGCCGCAAATACCTGCTGTCTGCCGAGAAAGCATGGCGGTCGGGACATATTGCAAGCTCACTGCCCGCATGCGTTCCCCAAAGCCGGGCAACATTTTATAGCAAAATGCCTCAGTGGCCTCTACGGTCACATCGCGGGGAGCTGGGCCTGTCCCTCCTGTGGTGCAGATGAGACAACAACCTTCCACTCCTGCTAGCTCCCCGAACGTGTTCAGTATTTGACCGAAATCATCGGGGATTAGGCGAAAAACGGAGCGAAATGGGGTCCGGATATAGTACTCCAACACTTCCCGAACAGCGTCTCCGGAAAGATTGGGATAAACATTCCTGTTTTCACTCGCCCGGTCGGAAACCTGGACCACACCTATAACAACCTCCCTGCCCATATCAACGAGACGCTTTTTTCGAAATGAATCGTACTGGCCTCATTTCGTTCAGACGCCAATCGAATGGGAGGTATTCCACCTTGGTCCGGCGAGGCACCGGAATCCGGGCATAGCGGTTTAGATAATCCGTAAGTGGCGCCCCGTTTATCCTAAAATCATTTGAAAACCAACTGAATATCTTGGAAATTCGAATCGTACTACCCTGCAGCTGATTCCGCTGCCTGTCATTTATAAATTGTCTCATGGCATCGTCTAATTGCCATCCGAGCCGGGAAGGGTTAAAAGCTTCATTGCGAAGGACGGGACAGGAGATTGAACCGCTGTTGATGGCCGCGTGAATTCTTGGTTCCCGAAATTGCCTGCGAAGAATACCATGCTCGATGTGGTTCAGATCCATCTTCTCACCCCCAATTTGGATGAACGGCATATCCCAAACTGAGTTGATAAAAGGGATTCCTTTGCGGATGTATCTTATACTGTGGACAGGGTAATGGTCTAGCACGAGCTTCACCGTAAACGCGTTATAGGCATTAATCCAAAAGGCCATCGTCTCGTTTCGGGTCCAGCGTTCCTCTGGAGGATTTGCCGAAAGTCGGTCTAGATAATCCTGCAGCTCCTTGCGGTCCCGGAGAAATCCGGCATAATTTACGCTGCCGTCCTGCGACACATGTTTTTTTAGCAGGAGATCCCATGCCTGATGGGACACTAGCCCTTGGTAGAACAACCAAGGAAAAAGGTAAAGCAGCAGGATCATAGGTTCACCATTTGCCTCGGCAAGATAATCACCAAATCTTTACCGGCTAGCAAGGGAATAAACCGATTTTCTGTATGTTTAGGGAACTTCCTTTCCGCGTGCGGCCGTGTACAACGCAAACCAATCCTGCAGGTCCAAATCGATCGACAGTGCCTGGACGGACGTAGCAATCCGTTCCGCGCGATTTGTGCCGATGACTGGAATAAAGCAGGCAGGATGTTTCAAAAGCCAGGCGAGGGCTAAAGCATCTGCACCCACCTGATATTTCCCTGCCATATGCTGCAGCACTTGTTGGCATGGTGTATTTGCGCTCTGAAATAAGGACCCTCCACCGAGCGGACTCCATATCATGGCATGAATACCCTCCTGGTATAAAAAATCGATGCTGCCGTCTATGAGCGGCTCGTGATGAAGCAAGTTCAGTTCGATTTGATTGGTTACCAGTGGTATGGACATAGCGGACTGCAGCAGACGGAACTGCCCCGGGGTAAAATTGGAAACCCCTACTGCACGAACTTTTCCGGATTGCACCAAGGAGGTTAGGGTTTCAGCTACTACTGCGGCATCCAGCAGTGGACTGGGTCGGTGAAGGAGGAGGACATCCAAGTAATCTGTCCCCAGGTTTTTCAGGGATTGTTCCACCGATTGGCGGATGTGTTCCCTACGGTAGTCATAATGTTTTATCCTCGTCTGGGGTCGACTTTCGCTTAATAGTTGTATGCCACACTTACTCACAAGCTTCATAGCCTTCCGCAGGGAAGGATTCTGCTTTAGCCATTGGCCAAAAAAAGCTTCGTTGCGGTAATCGTTATAAAGATCGGCGTGGTCGAAGCTGTCCAGGCCGAGATGTAGACAGGTATCGACTAGTTTAGTAATATCTTTCAGCGTTTGTACCTTCTCGTCCCAACGCCACACCCCATACACCAGGCGGGATAGGGAAAGACCGCGTTGCAGCGATACTTGTTGCATATCATTTGTTTTAAAAAATTCCACCCTCACCTCCTGGCTGGAGATGAGGGTGGAAGATACAGAATCAGATGGGTCAGTACAAGATGTATCCCACCGTAACCGAAGCACCTGCACTTGAGGTTCCGGGATCCATTTCCAAAACAAAGGTTCTCCCGGCACCTCCACCCGCCAGGATTAAACCCCTGATTACGCCTCCGGACCGATACATCTCTGCACTAGTAGCGGCGTCAATGATTTTCCAGTTAGGCCTGCCTGTAGTGGCTACGATTGCGAAGCAAGACGCTGTGCGTCCAGCAGGGACAAAAATCTCATTCAGCAATGGATTGTAAGTAGCAAAGGGGGCAACATTACACAGGCTCCGGTTGAAATAATCGCCCGGGACACCCCTGCATAATCTTTTTGCTCCAATAGGATCTTTCTCAACTACCCGTGTTTCGGGTTTACAGGCCTGCGCATTGGCGTCATGGTTGGCAAGCAGAAACACTGCGAGGGCGCATACGCTGAAAATTAGCTTTTTCATTGAAATACCCTTTTAGGTGTTATGGATAATCGACAAATCCCAGGGTAATCCAGGAAGACGGGGAGGAAGTTGCCCTGTTAAGCTTGATGGTGTAAACTTGTCCCCCGGCAAGCGTGAGTCTTCCAAGGCGAGGCGCAGTAGTCGGCATGACGGGATCGAAAACCACGGCCCCTGCAGCATCGTAAATTTTCCAGTCAGGTCGCCCACTGTAGCCTACGATGACAAAGCAGCCCGCGGTCTTTCCCGCGGGTAGGGTAATAAAGTTTGTGCCTGGTTCAGAGTTACAAACCGTGCGCTGGAGATAATTTCCCTTTTTCCCTAAGCAGAACCTTGTCCCATAAGGCGCAAGTTCAGCCGCTCGAAGGGAGTCCGTGCAATAGCTCTGTGCGGACAGGCTTCCCCATCCCATCAAGACCAGTGCCATGATCTGGAAAAAACGAATCTTTTTCATAGTTTAATTTTTAAAGATTACAAACAATTTTCAAACCTTTATTTCATAAGCAAGGTTTATCGTTCCGCCTTCGTGAATTTTTTTGAATATTAATATCAACTTGCTAGTGGACTAATTTAGATAATCCTTTCTAAATTTTTGCAATGAATTACAAGAGAATAACCTACGAAGACAACGTGGTAATTGAACTGCGTCCTTCAGACGGTTTGAGCCAGCAAGAGATTGCTGATGCGTTGTGTCGAGACAAGGGAACGATAAGCAGAGAACTTGCAAGAGGTAGTACCTTGATTGATGGCCAATACTATTATTCGGCCGCCGCTGCCCACCAAAGGGCAAGCGAGCGGGCGCAAAAAAGTCATCGTAAACCATTGCTTATCGAGCAACACGGTTTGCTTAACTTGGTCAAATCAAAACTTCGAAAGCACTGGTCTCCCCAGAAGATTAGCACTTGGCTAAAGTAAAAGAAAGATATGGCCGTATCCCATGAGACAATTTACCAGTACATCTACGTTCAAGCAAAAGGTGAACGGAAGAAGGAGTTGATTGCTTTACTTCGGCAACAAAAGCCTAAACGTCAAAAGCGTGATGGACAAGTTGAGAAAAGAGGGATTATCCCAGATATGATTTCAATCGAGCAAAGGCCGGCCGAAGTAGCCGATAGATCAGTCCCTGGTCACTGGGAGGGCGATTTGATTATTGGTAAAGACCATAA
>Ga0169931_10000244_pt1 | contig 87334 bp, 90 predicted proteins | sample Kivu_15m_20L_FD_129675 | JGI IMG/M metagenome (GOLD analysis project Ga0169931, IMG submission 129675) | Freshwater microbial communities from Lake Kivu, Western Province, Rwanda to study Microbial Dark Matter (Phase II) - Kivu_15m_20L... | ecosystem: Environmental > Aquatic > Freshwater > Lake...
ACAGCAGCGTCGATCGCTTTCACCGCCTCGCCGATCTCGATCAGGCGAACACGCACTGCGTCGAAGATCAGTCCGTCACGGATATCTCCCCGCTGCAGATGCTCAGCGATCGCAGCACCTGCCGCCACGATGTCCAGAAGTCGGGCCCGGTCATCTCTCACAGCGGCACCGATTCGGCGAGTACCCGCGCAGCGATCTCGGGCTTGAGGTTGCGCGCCGGCACGACATCGACCGAGCAGCCGAGGATCACTGCGAGTTCCCGCTCGAGCCCGATCAGGTCGACGAGGCTCACCCCATCATCGAGATCGACGAGCAGGTCGACATCGCTCCCTTCGGTGTCGTCGCCTCGTGCGACGCTGCCGAAGAGCCGGACGTTCCGTGCCCCGCGATCGGCCGCCACCGCGATGACGGCCAGGCGACGCCGACGAACCCGATCGCCGAGAGTCAAGCCGGAGATCTCGACCCGCCGGGCGTCGACCCCGGGACGGACCTCGACGGACAACTCGCATCCCGTCGCCTCGACGAGGCGAGCGAGTGTCGACAGCGCTGGCTCGCGGCGGCCCCGTTCATACGCGCTGATCACGGGCTGGGAGACGTTCGCCCGGCGGGCCACCTCTGCCTGGGACAACCCGGCGATCACACGCGCTCGCCGCAAGTACTCCGCCGATGTTCCGCCCACGGCCCGACCATAGCGGATCGACTATCTCCGACCGAGCAGCCTGGGACCGCCTCGGCACCGGCGGTCAGCGGAACAACGTGAGCAGCACCCAGGCGCTCACGACCGACCCGAGGCCGATCATCACGAGGCTCCGGCGCAACGGCGGCCGCTGCGGCACCGCACCGTCGGCCCCCGCCCGGCCCGTCGGCGGACGCACCAGCGCCACCACGTTGCCGATGACCAGACCGGCGCTGAGCGCCAGCAACAGGTGCTGCACGAAGTTCGGGCCGAGCAGTTCTCCCACGACCGGAAAGGCTACGAGCCCACCGTGCCGTCACCGTCACGGCCCGCGTCCGCCCCGCCGACGACGACATGCGGCGGCGGCCAACGCTCCGGGATCCCACCGGCGCCGTGCAACACCGCCCGAAACGGGGCTACCAGCTCCTCGAACCGGGCCACACCCTCAGCACCGAGCCGCTCCACCGGCCCGGCCGCCAACCGGTCGGTGTGCACCTCGACCGCCTCACGACCCGCCACACCCGCAGCCGTGCACCCGCCCGACGCGTCGAGCCACCCGCGCGCCACCAGCCGGTCGGCCGCCGCCGCCAACTCCGCCAACTCCCACCCGCGGATCCGCTGCATCGTCGCCAGGTTCCCGTGCCCCCGGGCGACCATCAGCACCTGGCACTCCACCGGGTCCACCCCCGCCGCAGCGAGCGCGATCGCGTGGCCATCACCCCGGTGCTCCCGCACCACCGTCGCCGCGTGCCACAGACGCAGGTGCGGCACCGCCGGCCGGCCGAGCGCCAGGTACGCGGCCGCCAACGGTCGGGCCCCCGCATCGACCCCGGTGAGCGCGACCTCGGCGAGCTCGGCCGCCTCCTCGACGGTCGCCTCGAACACCCGGTCACCCACCTGCCCGGCGAAAATCCGACGCCACGCCGCATCGACCGCCTCCGACCGCAACCGGATCGCCTCCTCCGGCGACACCCGCGCCCACACCTCCGGCAACGCCCGGGCCACCATCCGCTCGGCGAACCCGTAGAACGCCGCAGCGACCACCGCCGGGCCGACCGCGCCGAGCGGCGCCGACCGGTAGGCGAAATACGCCCGCCACCAGCCGTGCACCCCCACGTCGTCGAACACCCGGATCTCCGGGCCGTAGTACCCGACCCCGTGCAACGACTCGGCGAGCACACCGAACCGCCGCACCGACCGCAGGTCCACCGGCGCCCGGTCAGCCCGTGTACGCCGGGCCGACCACCGGGGTCGGGTCGGGGGTCGGATCGTCCGGGGCGCCCACGAGATCGGCAGGACACGGACCGTACGCAAGCCCCCGCGGCGACAGACCGGCGAAGAACGTCGACGTCACCGCCTTCGTGGCCGCATCGATCACCGACACCGTCATGTCATCGGTGTTCGCCACGTACACGACCGAGCCGTCCGGCGACACGAGAACCGCCTCCGGACCCACGCCGACCGGTACGACGTCCGTCAGGCTGTCCGACACCAGGTCGATCACCGCCACCGAGTTGCCGTTCGAATTCGCCACGTAGGCACGCGTTCCGTCCGGCGACACGGCGATGCCCATCGGACCGTCACCGACGGGGATCACGCCGGCCGTTGTGTTCGTCGCCGTCGCGATCCGCACGACGGCATCGCTGGCGAAGATCGTCGCATAGACCGCTGCGCCGTTCGGCGAGACGGCGACCCCGAACGGCCCGGCACCGACGTTGACGGTCGTCGTGACCGTGTTCGTGGTCGTGTTCACCACCGCGACCGTCGGCGTCATCGTGAGCGCCACGTAGACGCTGGCCCCGTCCGGTGTCACGACGACCCCCGCCGGACTGCTCCCCACCGGAATCGTCGCGACCACCGTGTTCGTCGACGTGTCGATGACCGACGGCGAGCCGTCGCATTGTTCGCGACGTAGACGCGGGTCCCGTTCGGTGACACGGCGATCCCGAACGGCCCGGTGCCGACCGTAATCGTCGCCAGGATCTCCGCTGTCGCGATCGAGACGACGCTCACCGTGCCGTGGGCGAAGTTCGTCACGTACCCGGTCGTTCCGTCCGGGGAGAACGCCATGGCGAGCGGCGAAGCACCTACCGGGAACGTCCCCGGCGCACCCGACGGAACCGGGAACGCGGTCACATGGCCGACCACCGTGTTGAACACCACGCACAGGCAGCTGCCAGTTGCACCGGATGGCGCAGCCGTGAGGAACATCGAGGAGACGACGGCGAGCAGCGCAACGGCGATGCGGCGGATCACCGCGCGAGACCTAGGCCCTATCCGTGCTCAGCGCCCCACGAGATCGTCGAACATGAGGTGCAACATCGCCTCCGAGGCCGCAGCCGCCCAGTCGCCGGGGTCCAGCACCCCCTCGGCAAGCTCAGGGAGGTAGTGACCGAGCACGAGCCCGTGCCACACGGCAGCCACCGATTCGGCGGCGAAGTTCTTCTTCACCCAACCGTGTTCGGTCGCCACCTCGAACACCCGGGTGATGTCGGCGAGATTCTCGCGCTCCACGGCGGCGAGTGCATCGCGTAGAGCGGGCCGCTTCGCGGCGGACCCGAGCACCTCGATGCACGTCGTACACCGGCTGACCAGCCTCTGGTCGTCAGACGTCGCGGGCCATGTTGGCGAACTTCGTGTACTGGCCGAGCCACGCGAGCCGCACCGTGCCCGTCGGGCCGGAACGGTGCTTCGCCACGATGACCTCGGCGATCCCGGCGTCCTGCGTCTCGGCGTTGTACACCTCGTCGCGGTACAGGAAAAGGACGACGTCGGCGTCCTGCTCGAGGGACCCGGACTCACGCAGATCCGACAGCATCGGGCGCTTGTCGGCACGCTGCTCAAGGCCACGGTTGAGCTGGGCGAGCGCGACCACGGGCGTCTCGAGCTCGCGGGCGAGGATCTTCAGCCCTCGGCTGATCTCGGCAACCTCGACCTGGCGGTTCTCGGCGCCGTTCCGACCGGTCATGAGCTGCACGTAGTCGACCACGATCAGGCCGAGCTTGCCGGTCCGGGCCTTCAGCTTGCGGGCCTTCGACCGGATCTCCATCACCGTGACGTTCGGGTTGTCGTCGATCCAGATGTCCGCATCGCCGAGCGGGGTCATCGCCCGGGTGATCTTCTGCCAGTCGGCCTCGGTGAGCCGCCCGTTGCGCATCTTCGTCGCGTCGACCCGCGCCTCCGAGGAGAGGAGGCGCTGCACGATCTCGAGATGGCTCATCTCGAGGGAGAACACGAGCGTCGGGACACGGGCGTTGATCGCCGCGTTCGCCGCCATGCCGAGCGCGAACGCCGTCTTCCCCATGGCGGGCCGGGCGCCCACGACGACGAGAGCGTTCGGCTGCAGCCCCGACAGCAGCTCGTCGAGATCGACGTAACCGGTCGGTGTCCCCGTGATCGACGACCCGGCGTCGTAGAGCTGCTCGAGACGGTCCATGGCTCCGCCGAGGAGCTCGCGCACCTCCACGAGCGACGACTCGGTACGCCGGGTCGCCAGGTCGAAGATCATCGCCTCGGCCGAATCGACCGCCTTCGTCACGTCGTCGGGCAACGAGTAGCCGATCTCGGCGATCTCGCCCGCCGTCGTGATCATCTTCCTGAGGAGGGCGAGCTCCTCGATGATCCCCGCGTACCGGGTGGCGTTCGACACGGCCGGTGCGTTCGCCTGCAGCCGGACGATCTCACCCTCACCGCCGAGCGAGTCGAGCAGTCCCGCACGACGCAGCTCCTCGGCCACCGTGATCGGGTCGGCCGGCTCGCCGGCGGCGTAGAGCGTGGTGATCGCGTCGAAGACGTGACCGTGTGCGGGTCGGTAGAAGTCGGCGGCCCGGACGACCTCGGTCGCGGCCGCGATCGCGTCGCGCGAGAGGAGCATCGCGCCGAGCAGCGCTTCTTCGGCACCGAGGTTGCTGGGGAGTGAACGTCCGGAGCCACGGGACCCGCCGTCCACCCCGTTCGACGGGATGGCCATGATCAGCTCACGCTGCCCGACGCAGCCTGTGGGCCGCTAGTGGACAGTGGAGGAGATTCTGTGGACGAACCGGTGGACAACCGAACGAACCGTCGGGAGAACCGAGTCCGGACCTGTGGATGAACCCGGTCGACCTGTGGACAACCAACGGTCGAGCTGACCGGATCAGCGGCCGACGACCTCGACCTGGAGGAAGATCGTGACGTCGCTGTGCAGCCGGGCGGGCACCGAGTGCTCGCCGACCGTCTTGATCGCCTCCGCGAGCTCGATCGACCGACGATCGAGCTCCACCCCGGTCTGGGCGTAGACCGCGTCGGCGATCTCCGCCGCGGCCACCGACCCGAACAGACGACCCTCGCCACCGGTGCGGGCTTCGACCCGGATCACCGCCGGCACGAGCACCTTGGCGATCTCCTCCGCCGCCGCACGCTCACGCGCGTCGCGGACGGTCTGCGCCGAACGCATGCGCTCGGCCTGCGCCTCGTTACCCGTCGACGATCGCAGCGCGAGCCCCTGCGGGAAGAGGTAGTTGCGGGCGTACCCGTCGCTCACGTCGACGATGTCGCCCCGGCGGCCGAGGCCGCGGACGCTGTCACGCAGGATGACGCGGATCACTGCTCCTCCTCCTCGACCTCGGTCTCCACAGCCTCGACCTCGGTGCCCTCGGCAACCTCGGTCAGCTCGGTCTCCGCCTCGGGACGACGACCACGGCCCTCGCCGCGCCCGCCACGCTCACCCGAACGCGAGCTGCGCTGCGTCGTGACCCGGCTGGTGTACGGCAACAGCGCCATCTCACGGGCGTTCTTGATCGCGAGAGCGATGGCCCGCTGCTGCTGCTGGTCGTTGCCCGTCACCCGGCGGGCCCGGATCTTCGCCCGGTCCGACGCGAACCGCCGGAGCAGGTTCACGTCCTTGTAGTCGACGTAATCGACCCGCTCCTGGATGAGGATCGAGATCTTCTTCTTCGCGCGCTTGGCGTTGTCCTTGTTCTTGCCGCGCTGCTTCATCTTGCCGCTGGGTGCTGCCATCAGAAGGGCTCCTCGTCGTCGGGGTAGGCGTTGGTCATCGGCTCGTTGCGGGCCGGGCGGCCACCGCCGCCACCGCCCCCGCCACCCATGCCACCGTCACGTCGTTCGTTCTTGCGGACATCGGCCGTCGCCCAACGAAGGCTCGGACCGACCTCGTCGGCGATGACCTCGATCTTCGACCGCTTGTCGCCTTCCTGGGTCTCCCAGCTGCGCTGCTCGAGCCGACCCTGCACCATCACGCGGGCGCCGCGCTGGCACGACTCCGACACGTTCTCGGCGAGCGTGCCGTAGCAGACCACGTCGAAGAACGACGTGCGCTCCTCCCATTCCTGGGTCTGGCGGTTCTGGGTCCGCCGGTTCACCGCGAGGCCGAACTGGGCGACGGCCATGCCGCCCGGTGTGAACCGGAGTTCGGGGTCGCGTGTGACGTTGCCGATCAGATCGACGTTGTTTCCGTTGGCCATGGATGCTCCAGCTGTTCGGGTCGGCTCAGGCCGACGCCTTCTGACCGAGCAGACCACGTCGGGTGGCCTCGTGCTCGGGCAGACGCAGGGTCTTGTGGCGGACGACCTGGTCCGCGATACGGAGGAAGCGATCGACGTCGTCGAGGTTCGGGCCCTCGGTGACGATCTCGAGGACCACGTAGTAGCCCTCCTGCTTGTGATTGATCTCGTAGGCGAAGCGACGCCGCCCCCAGCGGTCGGTCGTTGCGACCTTCCCGCCTCCGGCAGCGACCATGTCGTTCACCCGGTTGAGCATCTGCTGGATGCCCGAGTCGTCGACATCGCTGTCGAAGATGATCATCATCTCGTAGACCCGCATGTGCGGCTGATACCTCCCTGTGGACCCGACCTGGTCGGGGCCCCGTCGGCACGGGGCAGGGCCGTTGGAATGGACCCTGCACCATAGCGGACGGAACCACCCGGACCGCCAATCGACCCGGTGGGCGCAGTCTGCGGGGTGGGTGTGACAGCGGGGGGAGCGGGCCGTCAGAGCTCGACGTAGGGGTAGAAGTCGCGGCACAGCGAGCACCACGCCTCCGGCTCGGAGGCCGCCTCGCCCAACCCCTCCGCGACCGCCGGGCCGTCGCCCGCCACGAGGTACACGCGACGCACCGGCGACACCGGCTCGTCGTCCCGACCACAGCTCGTGCACATCGACCCGGCCACGGCTCGAACGTACCGGATCACCCGCCACCCGTCGGCGGCGGCCCCGCTCCCGTCGTCGACGTCGGACCGGCGCCCACCGACGTCGAGGTCGACGACCCCGCCGAGGTGGAGGTCGACCCGGCGCCCACCGACGTCGCGGTCGACGGGACCGGCGTCGTGGTCGTCGTCACCAAGGCCCCCGGCGGGATCGTCGCCCCCCGCACCGCCGCGACCGTTCGCACCTCCCCCGGCAGGCGGGACGGTGTCGGCAGCGAACACTCGGGACGGCCCGCCGTGACCTCCGCCATGAACCGACCCCAGATCTCGGCGGGGAACGAACCCCCCGTCACCACCGACACCCCGCGCACGTCCCGCATCGATCCCGTCGGTTGCCCCGGCAGCCCCGCGTACCCCGTCCACACTGCGGCGGTCAGGGTCGACGACGGGCCCGTACAGGAGTACCCGACGAACCACGCGTCGCGGTAGTCCTCCGTCGTCCCCGTCTTGCCGACCGCGTCACGATCGATCGCCGCCGCCGACCCGGTGCCCCGCTCGACCACCGCCCGCAACGCCACCGTCACCGCGTCGGCGGTCGACGACTCGACCACCCGCGTCCGTGACGGCTCCGCACGGAACCGCGTCCGACCCGACCCGTCCACCACCTTCGCCACCACGAACGGCGCCACACGCTCACCCCGGCGGGCGAACGTCGCATAAGCGTCGGCCATGTCGAGCACCGACACCTCACCCGACCCGAGCACCAGCGACGGCGCCTCCGGCAACGTCGCCTGCACGCCCGCAGCACCGGCGAGGGCCACCACGTCGGCGGCACCGAGCTGCACCATGAGCTGGGCGTACACCGTGTTCGACGACACCGCGAGGGCGTCGAGCAGGCTCCACCGACCCGTCGAGGACGCCCCACCCGACACGGTCCAGTCGGACCCGCCGTCCAGACCGGCGAAGGAGATCGTCGACGGCGCCGGGAACGTCGACAACGGCGACCAGCCCGCCTCGATCGCCGTCGCCAGGGCGAACGTCTTGAACGTCGACCCGGGCTGACGACCCGAGCCGCCACCGTCGACCCCCGTGGCGAGGTTCACCTGCGACTCGGCGAAGTCGCGCCCGCCCACCATCGCCCGCACCCGACCCGACTCGTCGACCGCGACCAGCGCCGCCGACGGGTCGGACCGGTCGGGCAACACCCCCTCCGGTCCGGCCGCCCCGGCGAACGCTGCCCGCTGCGCGACCGGGTCGATCGTGGTGAAGACCTGCAACCCGCCGGTGTACACCTCGTTCGCGTCGAGTCCGAGGCCCTCCGGCGACGACAACCACCGGCGCACCCAGTCCACGACGTACTCCGACCCGGCGTCCCGCACGAACCCCATGCCCGTGCGCTCGCCGCTGCGGGCCCGCACCACGTCGACGATCGGCACCGCCGCCGCCGCATCACGGTCGGCCGAGGTGATCACCTGCGTCGCCACCATCGCATCGAGCACCAGATCCCGCCGCAGCTCCGCCTCCTGCGGGTCGAGCGACGCGTCCGCCGTCTCCGGCGACCGGATCAGACCGACGAGGTAGGCGGTCCGCGCCAACGCCACGGGCCGCGACGCCGGGTCGGCTGCACCCTCCCCGAGCGCCGTCGCCTCCACCCCGAAGTACTCGCTCGACGCCGCCGCCACGCCGTAGGTACCACGACCGAGGTAGATCGTGTTCAGGTAGCGGGTCAGGATCTCGTCCTTGGAGAGCTGTCGCTCCACCTTCACGGCGAGCACCGCCTCCACCACCTTGCGCCGGTACGTGCGCTCCTGGGTGAGGAACGTGTTCTTCACGTACTGCTGGGTGATCGTGGAGCCTCCCTCACCGACCCCGCCCGACCGCAGGTTGCGCACGAACGCCCGCACGATCCCGATCGGGTCGAGGCCCGAGTGCCGGTCGAAGCTCCGGTCCTCCGCAGCGATCACCGCCGACCGCACCACCGCCGGGACCTCCTCGGTCGCGATCACCTGCCGGTCCACCCCCGCCGACAGCACGGCGATCGCGTTCGTCGGGCCGCACGAGGTCGTCGACGGATCGACCGACGCATCACACACGTAGGTCGCCTGCTCGAGACCCGCCTCGGCCGGCAGATCGATCAGCACGAACGCCGCAACCACCACGACGACCACCGCGGCCACGCCCGACGCACCGACCGCGGCGAGCCGCCGCACCCACCGTCGCCGCCACCACGGCCGGCGAGCAGACCCGGAACGCCCGGTCAGCGCGCCCCCCGGTCGGCGTCGGCGAGCGGGAACACCCGTGCCAGGTAGTTCCAGCTACACCCCGGGCACACCTCCACCACGTAACAGGTGAAGGTGCCCGACGAACGGCGCGCCTCCGCGGTGAAGCGCCGCAACTCCTCGAGCGACCCCACGCAACGCCCGTGCGCCGGCAGACGCGGCCCGAACACATAGGTCACGAGCGCCAGACACTCGTCCTCACAGATCGGACAGATCTCCTCGGTCGGCCGGCTGTACTCCCGCGCCGCCCGCACCAGCTCCGGGTGCGCGTCGCACACCTCGGTCTGGGAGAGCCGCCCGCGACGGAACTCGGCCAGCACCGACCGCCGGGCCAGCCGGTAGTCGACGAGCCCCGCACCTCCGGCACCGCCGCCGGCGAGCACGTCCGGTCGGAACGTCACAGGGCGCAAGGTTAGGACGCGTACGCTCCACCTACGGCCGCGCCGTCGCCCGAGCACCCCGAGAGGAACGCCATGAGCCAGCCGCCCGCCGCATGGGGAGCGAGCACCGAGGACTGGAACGGGGTACTCCGCTACGGGCCCGTCGTCGCGGATGAGACGACGCTGCGCCTGTGCGGCCCACTCGCCGGCAAGAAGGTCCTCGTCCTCGGCTGCGGCGCCGGCCAGGCCCCCGTCGAGCTCGCCCGGGCCGGGGCACGGGTCGTCGGCGTCGAACCGTCGCCGACCCGCGTCGAAGCGGCCCGGAGCCGGTGCACGGCGGCAGAGGTCGCCGTGGAACTCCACCGCCTCGACCTCGCGGAACTCGCCTTCGTGCGGGCCGACACGATCGACCTGGCGTTCTCCGCCATGCAGCTCTGCGGCGTCGCCGACCCGACCCGGGTCTTCCGCCAGCTCCACCGGGTGCTCCGCCCCGACGCCGCGCTCGTGTGCTCGCTGCCCCACCCCGCCCTCGCCCTCACCACCGACGGACCGAAGGCGCGCTACGCACCCACCACACCGCGCCCGTGGACGAGCGGCAGCGAACGCGGCGAGGACCACGGCCACACCCTCGGCGCACTCGTCACCGCGTTCGTGCGGACCGGGTTCCGCCTCGACACGCTCCACGAGCTGCCCACCGACACCGCCGTACCCACCGTCGTCGTGCTGCGCGCCCGCAAGATCGGGGCGCTCACCGTCAACGGCTGAGGACCACCCTCAGGTCCCGTCCCCGAGGTGCAGGCGCACCGCCGCGTCGACCACGTCCGCACCCGGGCCACCTGTGCTCGGCGACTCCGGACGCACCACGGTGCCGGTCATCGCCCCGAGGCACGCCGCCGTCGAACGCGCCACCGCGACGAGGTCGTACCCGCCCTCGAGGAACACCACCCGCCGGCCCGCAGGCACGAGCGCCAACACCTCCGCCGTGAGATCGGCGAAATCGCCCGCGGTCAACGCCAGATCGGTGAGCGGATCGGCCCGGTGCGCGTCGAACCCCGCCGACAGCAGCACCCACGTCGGCGCGAACCGTTCGACCACCGGACGCACGACCCGGTCGAACCCCGCCCGGTACACGTCGCCCGTGGCGCCCGCCGGCAGCGGCAGGTTCAGCGTCGTCCCGACGCCCTCGCCGTCCCCGATGTCGCGCAGCGCCCCCGTCCCCGGGTACAGCGGGTACTGGTGGAACGACACGAACAACACCCGGGGATCGGCGTAGAACGCGTCCTGGGTGCCGTTGCCGTGGTGGGCGTCGTAGTCGAGCACCAGCACCCGTTCCCCCCGGGCAGCGAGCGCCGCCGCGGTCACCGCGATGCTGTTGAACAGGCAGAACCCCATCCCACGCGTGGGCGTGGCGTGGTGCCCCGGCGGCCGCACGGCGCAGAACGCCGCGTCGCCCTCACCCCGGTCGAGGCGTTCCACCGCATCGAGGCCCGCACCCACGGCACGCAACGCCGCATCGAAGGAGCGCGGTACCACCCCGGTGTCCGGGTCGAGCTGGCCCCCGCCCGCCGCGCAGAAACGGTCGAGCGCCTCCACGTAGGCGACCGGATGCACGAGCGTGAGCTCCTCGACCGTCGCCGGCCGGGGCTCGAACGGCACCACCGCCTCGACGAAACCGGCGTCGCGAACCCCCTGCGCCACCGCCGTCAACCGGTCCGGACGCTCGGGATGGCCGACCCCGGCGATGTGCTCGAGGTACACGGGATGGCTCGCCAACAGCACCGCCACCCCCGGAGCGTACCCCGCTGCCGCCGCCGCCGATCGGCCGGTGGCCGGGAGCGGCCGACCCGGCGACCACTACGCTCGGCCGCCGATGAGCCGGAACGGGAACGGCGCCGAGGTGCTCACCGTCGACGGGCGGCGGATCCGTGTGACCCGGTGGAACGACCGGTCCGCGACCGCGTGCCTCGTCCCGCTCGAGGACGTCACCCTCCATCCCGGTCCCGAGCTCGACGCGCTCGTCGCGCGCCTCGGCACGGTCGGGTTCGACGACGTCCTCACCGCCGCGCTGCCCGAACCGCGCACCGCTCGACTCCTCGCCGACGGGTTCGAGGTACGCCAACGACTGTGCCTGCTCGCCCGCGACCTCGCCGACGTCCGCCGCCTGCCCCGCACCGCCCGCCCGGTCCCCCGGCGCGCCCGACCGAGCGACCTCGACGCCGTGCTCGCTGTCGACGCCGCCGGGTTCGACGAGTTCTGGCGGTTCGACGCCGCCGCCCTCGGCGAGGCGATCGGAGCGACCGCCCGGTCGCGCTACCGGGTGGTCCGCACGGATGGAGGCCGAGACGTCGGCGGGTACGCCGTGTTCGGCGTCGCGGACGGGTGCGGGTTCCTCCAACGACTCGCCGTCGACCCGACCCGCCGCCGGTCCGGCGTCGCGACCGCCCTCCTCGACGACGGGTTCCGATGGCTCCGCCGGCGAGGCGCCCACACGGTGCTCGTCAACACCCAGGAGTCCAACTCGCAGGCGCTCGCGTTCTACCGTGCTGTCGGCTTCGTGCCGGAGTCGCACCACCTCGTCGTGCTCGGTCGTCGGACGGCCGGAGCGGGCAACCGCACCTGAACCATGTCGCCCCGTCGTACCCTCACCCGCACGCTCCTCGCCCTGTGCTGCGCGCTCACCGCCCTCGGCGGGGCCGTCACGACCGCCCCGCCGACGGCCGGCCAGGTCGGAGTCGCGGGCACCGCCGAGATCCGACTCCTGTCGCAGTCGCCGTGGATCGCCGCCCGGGACACGTTCCGCTTCACCCTCGAGGTCGACACCGATCGACCCGGCACGATCGACGTCGTCGTCGAGGACGCGCTCGGCGACCCCGGCGCGGTCGCCGCCGATCCGGGCCGCGCTCCGACGATCGTCGGATCCCTCCCCTCCGTCCCCGTCGTCGCCGGTCGGCAGGTGCTCCGCATCGACACCCCGGTCGTCCCCACCGCCGACGGCACCCCCGGAAACCCACTCGTGCTCGCCGACGGCGTGTTCCCCGTGCAGGTCATCCTGCGCGACGACACCGGGCGCCGCACCACGCTGCGCACCCACCTCGTGCACGTCGACCCCGAGCCGGTGCGGCCCCTCGTCCTCGTCGTTCCCGTCGCACCAGCGCTGAGCAGGGACGGGACCGTCACACCGCAGGCCCGAGACACGTTGCGGTCGGCACTCGACGTGCTGCGGTCCGCCGGCGACGTCCCGCTCGCACTGCACGTTCGCCCCGACCTGCTCGACGGCCTCGCTGCGGACACCGTCAGCGGTTCGGCCGTGCGCACCGCACTCGTCGACCTCGTCCGCGGGGGCGATGCGATCCTCGGCGCCCCCTACGTCCCCCTCGACGAGGCGTCGTGGCACGGCGTCGGTGCGTCCGACGTCGTGGGCTGGGCACGCAACGAGGGCGCCACCGTCCTCGAGGACGCCGGCATCGTCGCCGACACGGAGATGTGGCGTCTCGTCGGCCCGGGGACCGAACAGACGTTCGTCCATTCTGCGGGGGCGGGTGCGGGAGTGCTGCTCGTCGACGCCGCAACCCTCCCCGGCGCCGGCTGGCACGTCGGCGGGGTGACCTTCGCCGGGTCCGGAACGTTGCGGGTCATCCCGGTGACCGCCGCGAGCGCTGCCGGGCCGCTCATCGGCGACCCGGTGCTCGCGGCGCACCGCACGCTGGCCGCCCTCGCCGTCGCCGGAGGCGGTCAGCTCCTCCTCCCCGACCTGCCGACGACCGCCGCGGAGCTCGCCGACTGGACGGTCTACGTGCGCACGCTCCTCAGCCCGCTCGCCCGCACGGATCGACCCTTCACTCCGATCACCGACCTCCGTGGCGACGCCCTTCCCGTCGTCGAGGCTGCTGCCGCCGGCATCGAAGCCGCAACCCCGCCGGACCCGCCGACCGTCGACGCCTCCCGGGCCCGCGCCGCCCTCGCCGTCGCCGCCCACGTCGCCGGCGCCCTCGCCCTCGACCCGGGACCCGCCGAACGGGGCCGACGCGATGCCCTCCGCGCCCTCACCCTCGAACCCACCGCAGCATCGGCGCTCCTGGAAGAGACCGAGGCACGGCTCCGCGCCCTCGTGCGCGACATCGACCTCCCCGCCCGCGAGACCGTCGTCGTGACGAGCTACCGGGCCGAGTTCCCCGTCGTCATCCACAACCGGTCCGAACGTCCGCTGCGGGTCCGGGTCCAGATCAGCGGGCCGGGCGTCGAGGTCGACGAGACCGGGACCTTCGACGTCGACGTGCCCCCCGGTGTCGTCGAGGTGCTCGTCCCCGTGCAGACCCGGCGATCCGGCACGTTCCGCCTGCTGGTCCGCGTCTCCACGCCGGACGGTGGCATCGAGCTCGCCCGTACCACGGTCGACCTGCGCTCCCAGGCCATCTCCGGCGTCGGGGTCGCGCTCTTCGTCGGCGCCATCGCCGTGCTCGCCGCCTGGTGGATCCGCAGCGACCGGCGACGTCGGTCGGCGCTCGCCGCCGCAGCCGCCGGCACGGGTTCGACCGAACCGTGAACGGGCTCGTGGTCCTAGGATGAACCGCGCTATGGACCGCGCACCCGACGACCACGCACGCGGCGTCGCCGACCGACTCGGTGGCGACTGGCCGGCGAAGGCCGCGGAGACCATCGAGAGCGTCGTCGACGGCGTTCGCCGCAAGACCACCGGCCCGGCGATCGTCGCCTCCCGAGTGCTCGTCTACGGGATCGTCGCGGTTGTCCTCGGCGTGATCGCCCTGGTGCTCGTGCTGATCACGTCGGTCCGCCTGCTCGACGCCGTGCTGCCCACGTGGGCCGTCCACCTCCTCGTCGGTGGGGTGCTCACGCTCGCCGGGGCGTTCTGCTGGACCCGGCGCAGCCCGCGCACCTGAAACCGTCCCCGCACCCGAGACGAACCGGAGCGACCATGGCAACCCCCGCATCCCGTGAGGTCGTGATCATCGGATCCGGCCCCGCCGGTCTCACCGCGGCGATCTACACGGCCCGGGCCAACCTCGAGCCGCTGGTGTTCGAGGGCGAGCCGTCCTCGACGTCCGACCAGCCCGGCGGGCAGCTCATGCTGACCACCGAGGTCGAGAACTTCCCCGGGTTCCCCGAGGGGGTGATGGGGCCGCAGCTCATGGGTGACATGCGTTCCCAGGCCGCACGGTTCGGTGCCGAACTGCGCGTCGAGCGCGTGGCCCGGGTCGACCTGTCCGCCCGGCCGTTCCGGATCTGGGTGGGCGACCCCGACGCCGCCGAGCCGACCCTGACCGCCAACGCGGTGATCATCGCCACCGGTGCGCAGTCCCTCATGCTCGGCCTCCCCGACGAGAAGCGCCTGTTGGGCTACGGGGTGTCGACCTGCGCCACCTGCGACGGGTTCTTCTTCCGCGATCGCGACATCGCCGTCGTCGGCGGCGGCGACTCCGCCCTCGAGGAAGCGATGTTCCTCACGAAGTTCGCGCGCTCCGTGACCCTCGTCCACCGTCGCGACACGCTCCGCGCGTCCCGGATCATGCAGGACCGGGCGTTGCAGAACGAGAAGATCCGGTTCGCCTGGAACACCGTCGTCGAACGGATCGTCGGCGAGCAGTCCGTCGAGAAGCTCGTCGTGCGCGACACGGTCACCGACGAGGTCCGTGATCTCGAGGTCACCGGGCTGTTCGTCGCCATCGGCCACCAGCCGAACACCGGTCTGTTCGCCGGTCAGCTCGACATGGACGACGTCGGATACCTGCGCACCGAGGCCGGGTCGTCGCGCACCAACATCCCCGGCGTGTTCGCCTGCGGTGACGTGCAGGACTCGACCTACCGGCAGGCGATCACCGCGGCGGGGTCCGGCTGCATGGCGGCGATCGACACCGAGCGCTACCTCGAAGCACTGCACCACGGCGCCTGACGCCCTAGTCTCTGCCGGTCCGAACCGCCCGGAATGCCGGGACGGATCGGGGCGTTGACCGACGGTGTCCGACGGAACGTCGGGCGTCATCCCCCTGGAGGCACCATGGGTGCGAACATCAGCCACCTGTCCGGATCGACCTTCGACGAGGTCGTGAGCGGCTCGTCCGAGCCCGTGCTCGTCGACTTCTGGGCCGAGTGGTGCGGCCCGTGCAAGATGATCGCGCCGGTGCTCGAGGAGCTCGCGACCGAGCTCGACGGCAAGCTCAAGATCGCCAAGGTCGACATCGACGATTCGCAGAACGCCGCCATCGCGCAGCGCTTCGGGATCATGAGCATCCCGACGTTGATCGTGTTCAAGGACGGGCAGCCGCAGAAGACGATCGTCGGAGCCAAGGGCAAGGCCGCCCTCAGCGCCGATCTCGCCGAGTTCATCTGACCGGCGGCAGACCGCCGGTCCGACCCAGGCGTCCGGCTCGTGACGAACTCCCTCCCACTGCACCTCGACAGCCGGGGCGAGTCGGTCCGCGACCTTCAACGTCGACTTCACAGTTTCGAGCTCGGCACCGACCCGGATCTCCCGGGAGACTTTGGTGCCGGGACCGTACGCGCGGTCGCGGACTTCCAGCGCCGCTACGGGATCGAACCGTCCGGGGTCTGTGACGACCACACCTGGGCGACGCTGGTCGAAGCCGGGTACCGGCTCGGCGATCGGCAGCTCTACCACCGCTCGCCGATGATGCGGGGCGACGACATCGCCGATCTGCAGCGGCGGCTCGGTGCGCTCGGGTTCGACCCTGGCCGTGTCGACGGGATCTTCGGCCCGCTCACCCGGGCGGCGCTCGCCGAGTTCCAGCGGAACGTCGGCCTGCATCCCGACGGCATCAGCGGACCGGGCACGGTCGACGCGCTCCAACGCCTCGGTGCCGACCGGACCACCGCCGTGCCCGTCTCGCACGTCCGACAGGCGCAGAGGCTCCGTGAGGCCGACCCCGGGCTGCGCCGTCGACGGATCGCGGTCGCCCAGCCCGGTGGGCTCGGTGCGCTCGCGCACGAGCTCCAGCACGCCCTGCACAACGAGGGCGCCGAGGTGCTCCTCCTGCAGCATCCCGACCCTTCCGAGCAGGCACGCCGAGCGAACGCCTACCACGCCGACGTGTTCGTCGCCGTCCGGGTGACCGACGAACCACGGGCGCAGGCCGTCTTCTTCCGCGGGCTCGTCGACGAGTCGCCGGCAGGTCGTCGTCTCGCCGACCTCGTCACCGCCGCGCTCGGCACCGTCGTCCCCGACCCGCCAGGGGCGCCGACCGGGCGCCGGTCACCCGAGCTGCGTGAGACCCAGATGCCGGCCGTGCTGATCGAACTCGGCCCGACGGTCGACGTCGTGCGGCACAACGACCGCTACGTCGCGGCGATCGTCGCGGCGCTGCGGGTCTGGACCCTGCAGCCGGCTCCCTGAATCTGTCGAACTGGCGTCTGAACCTCAACCTTACACAGCCTTGTTCACAGGCTGTGGATAGCGGGTTCAGCCCTCGCCGACCATCACCCGGTAGATCCGCTCGAGGTCGTCGAGGTCCGCGAAGTCGATCGTGATCCGACCTCGCTGGCGCGACAGGCTGACCTTCACCTTCGTCTCGAAATGGTCGCCGAGGACGTGTTCGAGCTCGAGCAGACCTGCCGGGCGCAACGTAGCCGAAGGCCCCGGCGGCAGCGGTCGACCGACCGCGGTCGGGGATCGAACCGGCGCAGGCTGCTCGGCCGGGTCGTCGGCGACGGCACCGTTCCGGCGGACGAGCTCCTCAGCGTCCCGCACGGTCAGACCGTCCTCGGCGATCTGGGTCGCGAGCCGCACCTGCACCGCCGGGTCCTCGATCCCGGCCAGCGCCCGAGCGTGGCCGGCAGCGAGGCGACCCTCGACGAGCAGACGCTGGACCGGCATCGGCAACTGCAGGAGGCGCAGCGTGTTGGCGACCGCCGAACGGCTTCGACCGACCCGGGTGGCGATCTGGTCCTGGGTGAGCCCGAAGTCCTCCACGAGCTGCTGGTAGGCGGCCGCCTCCTCCAACGGGTTCAGATCGGCACGGTGGAGGTTCTCGACGAGTGCCTGCTCGAGCGCCGTCTTGTCCTCGATCGGCCGGACGACCGCCGGGATGCTCAGCAGTCCGGCACGACGGGCGGCCCGCCAGCGTCGTTCACCGGCGATCAGCTCGAACCGCTCCGCATCGTCCTCGAGAGGCCGCACGAGCACCGGCTGGAGCACGCCCAACTCGCGGATGGAGGCGGTGAGCGTCGCGAGCGCCTCCTCGTCGAAGGTCTCTCGGGGTTGGTACCGGTTCGGCTCGATCGCCTCGATCGGAAGGTCCTGGAACGTGCCGCTCCCCTGCGGCGCCACGTCGCTCGGGATCAGTGCGCCGAGGCCCCGACCGAGCCCACTACGTCGTTGCCCCACCACTGACCTCCTTGGCGAGCGTCCGGTACGCGATCGCGCCACGGCTCATCGGATCGAACACGGTGATCGGCTGCCGGAACGACGATGCCTCCGCGAGTCGGACGTTCCGGGGGATGAGCGTCCGACACACCTTGTCGCCCAAGTGAGCCCGGACCTCCTCGACGACCTGGGTCGACAGGTTCGTACGGGCGTCGTACATGACGAGCACGAGCGTGCTGACGTCGAGAACCGGGTTCAGGCTCTTCTTGACGAGGTCGACGTTCCGCAGGAGCTGCCCGAGTCCCTCGAGCGCGTAGTACTCGCACTGCACGGGGACGAGGACCTCGCCGGCAGCGGCGAGGGCGTTCACGGTGAGGAGGCCGAGCGACGGGGGGCAGTCGAGGAAGACGAACTGGTAGTCGTCCTGGATCGGTTCGATGGCCCTTCGGAGGCGCATCTCCCGACTGAACGCCGGGACGAGCTCGACCTCGGCGCCGGCGAGGTCGAGCTTCGACGGGGCAACGAACAGGTTCCGGACCGACGTGGCCTCGATGCAGTCCTCGAGGGCCGCGTCGCGCAGGAGCACGTCGTACATGGAGATCTCGGCCGCCCACGGGTCGAGACCGAGCCCGGTCGTTGCGTTCCCCTGCGGATCCAGATCGATCACGAGCGTGCGGTAACCGAGATCGGCGAGCGCGGCCGAGAGGTTGACGGTCGTGGTGGTCTTCCCCACACCGCCCTTCTGGTTTGCGACGGCGATGATCCGGGGAAAGGGCTTCGGCTCCATCGTGCGCTCCGACCTCGTCGACTCTGCCCGACCGCGGTGATCGCGGTGGGACGGCGAACCTCGTGGAGCATACCGGCGCGCGCTGACGGTCCGAGGTGTTCCACGTGAAACCATCGACCGGGCCGCGGCGATGTTCCACGTGGAACATCGCGATCGGGTCAGAAGAGCGGGCGCTTCCCGGGGACACCGATCGGTCGGGGGTGCCGGTCGTCGAGGGGTGCCGTCTTCCTCAGGAGCGCCATGTGCACCCCGTCGTCGACCCGGATCGCCTCGAGGTCCAGCCCGAGGAGCATGAGCCCGTCGACGGGCCACCGCTCCTCCGACCCGCTCGGCGGTTCGCTGACGGCGATGCGGCCACCGACCCGCACGAAGGCGGCCGCGCACTCGGCGGTGACCGCCGGGGGCCCGAACGACCGCGCCAGCACGAGGTCCGCCCGCTCCCGGAGCGTCGCGTCACGCCCGGCCCGCTCGGCACGGTCCTCGACCACCGACGCCCGATCCGACCATCCCAGCTCGTCGACCGCCCAGCGGAGGAACGCGCAGCGGCGAGCCTGGGCGTCGAGGAGGACGCCGGTCGTCCCGGGCCACGTCGACAAGGCGATCAGCCCGGGGATCCCACCCCCCGACCCGAGGTCGACGAAGGAGTCCGGGACGCCGTCGACGAGCGCACAGAAGCGGGCAGCGTGATCGATGTGGTCGTCGATCGGGCCGGGGCCGAGGAACCCGAGGCTCCGACTCCGTTCGAGCACGTTCCGAAGACCCTCCGTCACGGGCGGGCAGCGTACGCGTTCACCGACCCCGAAACGGCAACGGCGACCCCGAAGGGTCGCCGTACCGACGTCTCTGGTGGTTCCGAGCTACTCGCCGGGAACGATCACCACCCGTCGACGGGGCTCCTCGCCCTCGGAGAGGCTCTGCACACCGTCGATCGTCCCGATCGTGTCGTGCACGACCTTGCGATCCGCCGAGCCCATGGGCTCGAGGATCTTGCGGCCGCCAGTCGTGCGGACCTCCTCGGCGAGCTGTCGGGTGAACCGCTCGAGCGCGTCACGGCGCTTCGCCCGGTACCCACCGACGTCGACCCGGAGGCGGCTCTCACTGCGGCCGTTGCCGCGCCGCTGCACGACAACCCTCGTCAGATCCTGCACGGCATCGAGCGTCCCGGCGCGCGGGCCGATGAGCAGACCGAGCTCCGTGCCGTCGACGCGGACCTCGTCGAGCGACTCGTCGACCGACGACGACGAGACCGTCGCCTCGACGCCGAATGCCGCCACGAGACCCTCGAGGAAGGTGGTCGCTTCGGCGAGCTGCTGTTCCGAGGTCAGTTCCTCACCCTGGTGTTCGTCCCGCATCGCGGCCTTCCCTTCGTCGTTGTTCCGTTCGTGCCGGGCTGCGGGCGCAGCCTTGGCCTCGCGCCGGGGCTCGTCGCGGCGACCGTTGCCACCGCGCTCGCCCGCCGACTCCCGCGGCGTCGTCGAGCGCCCGCCGCCCCGGCCGCCCTCGCGACCACCGCCCTCGCGACCACCGCCCTCGCGACCACCGCGGCTCCGACGCCGATCACGCCGGTCGGTCTTCGCCCTCGGCGCCACCGGACGCACCCGGGCCCGCACCCGGGCCTGGCCCTTCGCCCGACGCAACAACTTGCCGACCGTCGGCTCCTCGAGCACCTCGAACTCGGCCTGCGCCTCGTCCACCCCGAGCAGATCGAGTGCCCGGTCCTTCGCTTCCTCGACCGTTCGGCCGACGACCTCCACCCATTCCATGGTCAGCGCTTTCCCTTCCCCTGATCGCCCGAGGCCGGAGGTTCCGGCCGGCGGCGTGGACGCGACCCACCGGTGCGTCCCGGATCCGATGTCCGACGCCCGGTCGGCGGACGGTTCGCCGGTGGCCGGGCGGCGCCGGGCTTCTTCGACGGCGTCACCCGACCCGGCTTGGCCTTCGGCTCGGTGGTTCCACCGGCCGGCTTCGGCGAAGACGGCTTCTCCTTGGCGGTCGTCTCGACCACCGCCGGGGCGACGCCCTTCTTCATGCCGTACATGCGTCGCGAGATGTAGGACTGCGTCAGCACTCGGATCGCGTTCGAGGTCACCCAGTAGATGCCGAGGGCGGCGGGGAACCAGGCGACGGTGAGCGAGAACAGCGGGATGATTCGCATCATCTGCTTCTGCTGCGGCGTCATCTGACCGGGGTTCCGTCCGGAGACCTGCCGCTGCTGGATGTAGCTGCTGACCCCGACGAGCGCCACGATCAGCAGGAACGGGAGTGACAGCACGAAGTCGTCCTGGACCACATCGAGGGGAGTCCGCGCGAGGTCGATCCCGAGGAACCGCATCTCGTTGACCTTCGAGAGGGACGTGTGCAGCGCGGTTCCCTCATCGAGGTACTTCGGGTCGAACGTCTCTCGGCTCTCGCCGAGCTGAGTCAGCCCGCTGATCACCCGGAACAGCACGATGAAGATCGGCGCCTGGATCAGCAGCGGGAGACAGCTGCCGACCGGGTTGATCTTGTTGTCCTTGTAGAACTTGAGCAGTTCCTCGTTCTGCTTCTGCCGGTCGCCCTTGAACTCCTGCTGGATGCGCCGAATCTCGGGCTGGAACGCCTGCATGGCCATCATCGACCGGGTGCCTTTGAGGGTCAGCGGGGTCACGAACGCCATGACGACGAGCGTCAGCAGGATGATCGCGACGCCGTAGGAACGGGTGAAGCTGTAGGCGCCGGCGAGCACCCACGCCATGCCCTGGAACAATCCGTCGAACATCTACTTGCCTTCCGGAGCTGGGACGGGGTCCTCACCGTGGGGACCCCAGGGATGACAGCGGGCGAGCCTCGCTATGGTGAGCCGGGTACCGCGGAGCGCACCGTGACGCTCGACCGCCTCGAGCGCGTACTGCGAGCAGGACGGAACGAACCGACAGGGGGAGGGGCGCCAGGCGAACGCCCACTGGTAGGCGCCGATCGACGCGAGGAGCGCGCGCGCCGCCACGGAACGCGGTCGATTCACCGTCGGCGGTGCGGCCGACACGTCATGACCGACGCAGCCGGTCGTCACGCGGGTGCTCCGCCCACACCCGGCGTACGACGGTGCGCCCGGTCGACCGCCCGCCGGAGATCGCCCCGCAGCGCGTCGAAGGGCACCTCGGCCGCCTCGGGTCCGGCGCCGATCAGGTAGGCACCCGGCTCGAGCACGCCGTCCGCCCGATCGAGCTCGGCGACCACCGCCCGCAAGCGCCGGCGGACCCGGTTGCGGAGGACGGCTCCACCCACGGGTCGGCCGATCGCATAGGCGACCCGCACACCCTCGGGTGGGCGCGCCGCCGATCCCGCCCGTCGAGCGGGAAGCTCGTCCGGGGCGAGGTATCGGACGCGCACGGTGCCGCTCCCGGCACGACGGGCACGCCGGAATGCCGTGAACGTCGCCCGATCCGAGATCGGGGCGATCACGCCGACAGGCGGTTCCGACCCTTGAGGCGGCGTGCGCGCAGCACCGCACGACCTGCTCGGGTCGCCATCCGGTTACGGAAGCCGTGTCGCTTCGCCCGGCGCCGGTTGTTCGGCTGGTAGGTCCTCTTCATGGCGGTCCTCTTCGACCGTCGAACGCCCTCACCCCGACAGGGGCGGTGCCGCCGTCGAACCCGGAAGGGTTCCGACGTGGCCGGAGACGAGCGCCGACGTGATCCTCGGGACGGCCCCGACAACCCGGGCCCGTCGAACAACTTGCCAGCCTAGGGGGTGGGCTCCACGGATGACAACCTCGCCACCGGCCCGCTCGTGCACGTCCGGACGTCCGCTGCTACCGTCGGTGCTCCCACGGTACCGGGCAACCCTCCCCCTCCTCCCCTCACCGATGGCGAACCCTCCCCGGCTCCCCGCCGATGGGTCCGCTGTCCACAGGTGTGGACGGGCCTGTGGACGTCCGTGGCCGTCCCGAATCCGCGAGGCCTACCGTTGGACATCGACGCACGCAGCATGTGGGAGGCCTGTGCCGATGCGTTGCGCGTCGAGGTCTCCGACGCCGTGTGGCAGAGCACGTTCAACCACGTGCGTCCGCTCGACCTCGACCACTCCACGTTGCGGCTCGGGGTGCCGAATCCGCTGGTCAAGGACCGTTTCGACGGTCGGTTCCACTCGCTCGTGACCGATGCGCTCGCCACGGCGGGGTGGCCCGACGTCACCGTCACCGTCGAGGTCGTCGCCGAGCTCCCCGTCGCCGGGGCCGACCCCACCGACGACGCGCCCGCCCGCCCGCCCGCCGGCGGCGGCGACCCCGCACCCACGCCGCCGGTCACCGGTCGTCCACAGCCTGTGGGGGCGCTCGACGGGATCAACGAGCGGTACACCTTCGACAGCTTCGTCATCGGGGCATCGAACCGGTTCGCCCACGCCGCGGCCCTCTCCGTCGCCGAACGACCGGCTGCCTCCTACAACCCGCTGTTCATCTACGGCGGCGCTGGGCTGGGCAAGACCCACCTCCTGCAGGCGATCGCGAACTACGTGCGGGTCACCTACCCGACGTACACGATCCGGTACGTGTCGACCGAGACGTTCCTCAACGAGTTCGTCGACTCCATCCGGAACTCCACGTCGGCGGAGTTCAAGCGCCGCTACCGGGAACGCGACCTGCTCCTCGTCGACGACATCCAGTTCATGGAGGGCAAGGAAGGTCTCCAGGAGGAGTTCTTCCACACCTTCAACGAGCTCTACGAGGCGAACCGGCAGATCGTCCTCTCCTCCGACCGGCCGCCGGATGCGATCTCCACCCTCGAGGAGCGACTCCGCAGCCGCTTCAAGATGGGGCTGATCACCGACATCCAGCCCCCCGACGTAGAGACGCGACTCGCGATCCTCCGCAAGAAGTCCGGCGGCAACGTGCCCGCCGAAGTGCTCGAGTTCATCGCCACGAACATCACGAACAACATCCGTGAGCTCGAAGGGGCGTTCATCCGGGTTTCGGCGTACGCCTCCCTCACCCGGGAACCGGCGACCGTCGCGCTGGCGGAACACGTGCTCGCCGACAGCCTGCAGGACAACCAGCCACGGCGGATCACCACGAAGCTGATCCTCGAGGTGACCTCGGCGAAGTACGGCTTCGAGATCGACGAGTTGATCGGCAAGAGCCGACGCCGTCCGCTCGTCGTCGCCCGGCAGGTCGCGATGTACGTGATGCGGGAGTTGACCGACCTTTCGTACCCGGCGATCGCCCGGGAGTTCGGCGGACGCGACCACACCACCGTGATCCACGCGGTCGACAAGATCGGGGCCCTCATGAACGAGCGTCGCCAGATCTACGACCAGGTCACCGAGCTGATCACCCTCCTCAAGAACGGCCGTACACCGTGAGCACCGTCGCATCCACACCCTGTGGACGAAGCGGTGGGAGATCGGTGGGTAGGCTGAGGCGATCTGTGGACGACCCGTCCGCCCTCCACCGAACACCCGCGCGACCGACCTCGCGCGGTGGACGACCGTGGATGACGGCGGGACGACCACACCGCCTCCGACGTGGACTTCTGCAGAGTTGTCCACAATCCACAGCGTTATCACTACTACCGCGGTTTCTGAACACCTGCACGGAGGGAACGACATGAGGTTCCGATGCGAACGTGACGTCCTCTTCGAGGCGCTCTCCGTCGTCGGCCGAGCAGTGAGCACCCGCGCCGGTGCCCTGCAGGTGCTGTCCGGCGTTCGACTCGAGCTGACCGGCGACGAACTGCGGCTCCTCGGCACCGACAACGAACTCGGCATCTCCATGGAGGTGACCGTCGGTGGTGCGGCGGACGGGGTGGCGGTCGTGCCGTCCCGATTGTTCGCCGAGATCGTCCGATCCCTCGAACCGGGTGCGGTCACCGTCGAGATCGACGGGGAGACGGCGCAGGTCAGCGCTGGGCGCAGCCAGTTCGCCGTGCGGGTCATCCCGCCCGACGAGTTCCCGCGTCCCTCGGTCGCCGTCGGCGACCAGGTCGAGATCGACGCACAGGTCCTCGACGCGGCGCTTCGCCAGGTGGTGCCGGCGGCCAGCACCGACGACTCCCGACCGATCCTCACCGGCGTGTTGTTCACAGCCGAGGACGGCGACCTCCGACTTGTCGCCACCGACTCCTACCGGCTCGCCCGCCGGGACGTGCGCGGGCAGTCGGTACTCCAGGACGGGCAGTCCGTCCTGTTGCCCTCCCGAGCGCTGACCGAACTCCGGCGGCTGCTCGGCTCGGCGAGCACGGTTACCGTGCAACTCGGCCAGAACGAGGCGTCCTTCAGCGTGGGACGCAGCCGCCTGGTGACGCGACTGATCCCCGGGGAGTTCCCGAACTACCGCGGGCTGATCCCCCAGTCGCACCCGAACAAGCTGGTCGTGAACCGTGAGGCCCTCCTCGACGCGGTCCGACGGGTGCGGCTCATGGCGCGTGAGGCGACCCCGATCCGACTCCTGCAGACGGCGCAGGGGCTCGACCTGCTCGCCATCACCCAGGACGTCGGCCAGGCGCACGAGACGGTGGATGCCAGCTACGAGGGTGAAGAACTCACGATCGCGTTCAATCCCGAGTATCTCGTCGACGGCCTCGAGGTCCTCGGCGACGACGAGATCGTCCTCGACACCCTCGATGCGCGCAACCCGGCGGTGCTCCGCGGCACCGAATCCCCGGACTTCCTGTACCTGCTGATGCCCGTCCGGGTCTCCTGACGCCGGTCTCCGACCGGCGGCCACCGTGCACCTCGACCGGCTGCACCTACGGGACATCAGGAACCACACGGCGACCGTCGTCGAGTTCGCGCCAGGCCTCACCGCGCTCGTCGGGCCGAACGGTCAGGGGAAGACCAACGTCCTCGAGGCCGTCGGCTGGCTGGCGACGCTGCGCTCGTTCCGGGGGGCCGGGCCCGACGTGATCGTGCGCACCGGGTGCGAGACCGGGGTCATCCGCGCCGAGGGCCACCGTCCCGACGGCCGCGAGGTGCTCGTCGAGGCCGAGCTCGCCGTGAACGGTCGGAACCGGGTGCAGGTCGACCGGCGGCGACTCGGACGGGCGCGCGACCTCCTCGGGGTCCTCCGGGTGACCGTGTTCACCCCCGAGGACCTTGCCGTCGTGAAAGCGGGGCCCCAACTCCGCCGGGACCTCCTCGACGAGGCGCTCACCGCACTCGATCCCCGGTTCGACACGGTGGCGACCACCTACGACCGGGTGCTCCGCCAGCGGAACGCCCTGCTCCGCCAGGTCGGCGGACGACTCTCGGCCGACGACGCGATCACCCTCGACGTGTGGGACGACCGCCTCGTGGAAGCCGGCGAGCGCATCGTCGAGGCCCGTTCCCGGCTGGTCGAGGAGCTCGGCGACCCGGTCGAGGCCGCCTACCGGGGGCTCGCGCCGACGACCGCCCGCGTCGAACCGGTGCATCGACCCTCCACCGGGGTCGGCACGCTCGCCAGCCGTCTCGCCGACGCCCGGCGCGACGACGTGCGGCGGGGCACGACCACGGTCGGCCCGCACCGCGACGACCTCGACCTGGTCCTCGACGGGCGGATCGGACGAACGCACGCCTCCCAGGGGGAACAACGGAGTCTCGCCCTGGCCCTCAAGCTCGCCGTCCACCGCCTCGTCACCGAACGGGTGGGTCGTCCCCCGGTGCTCCTGCTCGACGACGTGTTCTCCGAGCTCGATCCCCGACGGGCAGCGGCGCTCGTCGAGATCCTGCCGACCGGCCAGACGATCCTCACCACGGCCGACGATCTGCCGCCCGGAGCGGTGGCCGACCGTACCTACGAGGTGCGCGACGGTACGGTCGAGGAACGGTCGTGACCAGCCCGGATGCGCCCGACGAGCGGGTCGAACGGTGGTCGGCGGCCCGACCCGACGTCGTCGACGACCCGGACACCGCACCGCTGCGGGCGGTGCGGGTCGACGTCGGTCTCGACCGGCTGGTGCGGTCGCTCGGCTGGGCCGGCGGAGCCTCCGAGGTCGGGGTGCTCGCCCGATGGGCGGAGATCGTCGGCGAGGCGATCGCGGCGCACGCCCGCCCGACGTCGCTCGAGGCCGGCACCCTCGTCGTGGCCGTCGACGACACCGCCTGGGCGAGCCAGATCCGGTGGTTGGAGCAGCGCATCCTGGACCAGTTGGCGGACGCCGGCGGTGAGCGGCTCGAACGACTCGTCGTGCGGGTCGTGCCCCGCCTCTGAGCTGGGGGAGTGTGCGCGGCCGGTGTCCCACCGGCGGGTAGAATCGGCCCGCTGTCGCACCCCCGCGACGACGCGTGTCGGCCCCTCGGCCGACTGCCGAGTGAGGGAAACTGTTTGTCCTACGAAGCCGGTGACATCCAGGTACTCGAAGGCCTCGAGGCGGTCCGCAAACGGCCCGGCATGTACATCGGCTCAACCGGACCCGCCGGCTTGCACCACCTCGTCTACGAGGTGGTCGACAACGCCGTCGACGAGGCGATGGCCGGCCACTGCACCCGCATCGACGTGACGATCCTCCCCGACGGGGCCTGCGAGGTGGTCGACAACGGTCGAGGCATCCCTGTCAGCCTCCACCCGCAGTACCCCGAGATGTCCGCCGCCGAGGTGGTGCTCACGGTCCTGCACGCCGGCGGCAAGTTCGGCGGCGGCGGGTACAAGGTGTCCGGCGGTCTCCACGGCGTCGGCGTGTCGGTCGTGAACGCGTTGTCGACCCGGGTCGAGGTCGAGATCGACCGTGAGGGTCGGCGTCACGCGATGTCCTTCGTGGAGGGCGGCCGGCTCGACGAACGACTCCGGGTCGTGGGCGACGCCCCCGACGGTCGGACCGGCACCACCGTGCGGTTCTGGCCCGACGGTTCGATCTTCGACGAGGTCGACTTCCGAGCGCAGACGCTGCTCGACCGCTTCCAGATGATGGCCTACCTGAACCGGGACCTCGAGATCACCTTTGAGGACCGCCGTCGCACCGGCGACGACGGCCCCGGGCGCACCGTGTTCCGGTTCGAGGGTGGCATCAGCGACTTCGTCACGCACCTGAACGCGTCGAAGGAGGCGCTCTTCGCCGCGGTCGGCGCGTTCGAGGCCGCGGACGACGACCAGGAGGTCGAGATCGCGTTCCAGTGGAACACCGGCTTCCAGACGGACGGGATCCACTCCTTCGCGAACGGGATCAACACCGTCGAGGGCGGGATGCACGAGGAGGGCTTCAAGAAGTCCCTCACCAACGTGGTCAACCGCTACGCCCGCGAGAAGGGGCTCCTCAAGGAGAAGGACGACAACCTCCAGGGTGAGGACATCCGCGAGGGTCTTGCGGCGATCATCAGCGTCCGGCTCCGGGAACCGCAGTTCGAGGGACAGACCAAGGGCAAGCTCGGCAACGTGTCAGTTCGCTCGCTTGTGGAGCGGGCCACCAACGAACGGCTCGCCGTGTGGTTCGACGAGCACCCGGCCGAGGCGAAGGCCATCGTGACCAAGGCGACCCAGGCGTCCCGGGCCCGCGCCGCCGCCCGCGACGCACGGAACGCGATCCGCCGGAAGTCCGCGCTCGAGGGCGCCGGGATGCCCGACAAGCTGAAGGACTGCAACTCCCGCAACCCCGACGAGTCGGAGCTGTTCATCGTCGAGGGTGACTCGGCGGGCGGTTCGGCGGTCCGGGCGCGCGACCCCCGCACCCAGGCGATCCTCCCGATCCGGGGCAAGATCCTCAACGTCGAGCGGGCACGCATCGACAAGATGCTGCGGAACACCGAGATCCAGACGCTGATCACGGCGATCGGCGCCGGCCTCGGCGAGGAGTTCGACCTCGCGAAGTGCCGCTACCACAAGGTCGTGATCCTCGCCGACGCCGACGTCGACGGCAGCCACATCCGCACCCTGCTGATGACGTTCTTCTTCCGGCAGATGCGACCCCTCGTCGAGTCCGGTTACCTCTACATCGCCCAGCCGCCCCTCTATTCCACGGAGGTCGGTAAGGCGAAGGTGTACCTGAAGGACGACCCGGCGAAGGACCGGTTCCTCGCCGAGCACCCGAACCACCGCAAGGAGTTCCAGCGGTTGAAGGGCCTCGGCGAGATGGACTGGGCCGAGCTGCGTGACACCACCATGGACGCCGGCGTCCGCACCTTGCTGCAGGTCAACATCGACCAGGCGGTGATCGCCGATGAGATCACCTCGATCCTCATGGGCGAGAACGTCGAGGAACGGAAGAAGTTCATCGTGAACAACGCCAAAGACGTCCGGTTCGTGGACATCTGACCGATGAGCGACACAGGACCCGAAGAACCCGGGACGAACCCGGCGGAGAGCGACGACGCGGTCGAGCGCTCCTCCGTCCAGATCGTCGAGATCCAGGACGAGATGGAACGTTCGTTCCTCGAGTACGCGATGTCGGTGATCATGGCGCGGGCGCTGCCCGACGCCCGCGACGGCCTCAAGCCCGTCCACCGCCGCATCCTGTGGTCGATGTACGACCAGGGGTTCCGGCCCGACCGGGCGCACGTGAAGTGCGCACGGGTGACCGGCGACGTGATGGCGAAGTACCACCCGCACGGCAACAGCGCGATCTACGACGCGCTCGTGCGCATGGCGCAGCCGTTCTCGCTGCGCGACCCGCTCATCGACTTCCACGGGAACTACGGCTCGCCGGAGTTCGGCGCCGCCGCCGAGCGCTACACCGAGTCCCGTCTCGGCCAGCTCGCCATGCGGATGCTCGACGGCATCGACGAGAACACCGTCGAGCTCGTCGCCAACTACGACGGCACCAGTACCGAGCCGACCGTCCTGCCGGCCCGGTTCCCGAACCTGCTCGTCAACGGCAGCCAGGGCATCGCCGTCGGCATGGCGACGAGCATCCCGCCGCACAACCTCGGTGAGGTCATCGACGCGACCGTCCACCTCATCGACCATCCCGACGCGACGCCCGACGACCTCATGCAGTTCGTCCGGGGGCCCGACTTCCCCACTGGCGGGTTCATCATGGGGCGCGCCGGCATCGTCGAGGCGTACCGCACGGGACGGGGGTCGGTGCGCATGCGCGCTGCCGCAGAGATCGAGGAGACCCGACGCGGCCTCCAGGTCACCGTCACCGCACTGCCGTACCAGACCTCGGCCGGCTCGATCGCCGCGCGCATCAAGGAGCTCGTCGACTCCAAGGAGCTCGACGGCATCCGCGACGTGAACGACGAGTCCTCCGGTGAGGACACGCGGCTCGTCATCGAGCTCAAGCGGGACGCCAACGCGAACGTCGTGCTCAACAACCTCTACCGGCTCACCCCGTTGCAGACGAGCTTCGGGATGAACATGGTCGCCCTCGTCGACGGGGTGCCGCGGACCCTCGACCTCGCCCAGATGCTGAATGCCTACGTCGGCCACCAGCTCGACGTCATCACCCGACGCAGCGAGCACCGGCTCGACCGGGCGCAGCGGCGGGCGCACATCGTGGAGGGTCGTCTCCGGGCGCTCGACGTGCTCGACGAGATCATCGCCCTCGTGCGGGCGTCGGAAGATCGCGACGCCGCCCGGGCCGGGCTGACGAGCGAACCGTTCTCGTTCTCCGAGGAGCAGACCGAGGACATCCTCCGCATGACCCTCGGGCAGCTCACCCGCCTCGGTCGGGTCGAGCTCGAGACCGAGCACGGCGAACTCCGGGCGACGATCGCCGATCTCGAGGCGATCCTCGCCGACGAGGGCCGCAAGCGGACCGTGATCAAGGAGGAGCTCGCCGCCGTCCGCAGCGAGTTCGCCACCCCGCGCAAGGCGCTGCTCATCGCGGATCGCGGCGAGCTCGCCATCGAGGACCTCGTCGACGACAAGGAGCTCGTCGTCACCATGACGGCGGCGGGCTACCTGAAGGCGGTCGATGCGACCGCGTTCCGCACCCAGGGCCGTGGTGGGCGTGGCGTGACCGGCGCCGGGCTGCGCGAGGACGACTTCGTCACCCGGGTGCTGCACACGACGGCGCACGCCTACCTGCTGTTCTTCACGAACATCGGACGGGTGTACCGACTGCGGGCACACGAGGTGCCGGTGCGCGACCGCGGGGCGAAGGGGCTCCCGATCGTGAACCTGCTCGACCTCCGACCCGGCGAGACCGTGCAGGCCGTCGTCGACACGCGCGACTACGAGACGAACCGCTACCTGCTCTTCGCTACCCGTCGCGGCATCGTGAAGAAGACCCGGTTCCTCGCCTACGACACGAAGCTGCGCGGCGGGATCATCGCCATCAACCTGCGCGACGGTGACGAGCTCGTCCGGGTGATCCCGACCAACGGTGGCGACGAGGTCGTGATGGTCGCGCGGTCCGGGCAGACGATCCGGTTCAGCGAGGACGAGGTCCGCGACCAGGGACGGGTGGCCGGCGGCGTGCACGGCATGCGGCTCGTGGGTGGCGACGCGGTCGTGTCCTGCGACGTGATCCGGCCCGACGCCGACCTGCTGCTCGTGACCGACGGCGGGTTCGGCAAGCGGACCGAACCGACGGCGTTCCCGCTCCGCCACCGAGGCGGGCAGGGCATCCGGGGGATCCGGACCATCGAACGCAAGGGGACCGTCGTCGCCGCCCTCATGGTGGACGACGACGACGACGTGCTCCTCGTCTCCTCGAACGGCGTCCTGATCCGGACCCCGGTCCGGGAGATCTCCCGGCAGGGACGCGACGCGACCGGGGTCCGGGTGATGAACGTCACCGGCGACGAGGTGGTGGCCGCCGTGGCCACCGTCCCACGGGACGACGAGACGTCCCCCGAGGAGACCGACGTGACGGCCGACGGGTCGACGTCCTCCGAACCGCCCTCGGCGTGACCCGGGCTCGGCCCGACAGCGGGCAGGCGACCCCCCTCGTCGCTGCCGGGCTCGCGTTCGCCGCCCTGGTCGTCGCCGGGCTCGGCGCACTCGGCCAGCGGGCGGTCGATGCGGCCGTCGCGTCGGCAGCTGCCGACGCCGCAGCGCTCGCCGGGGCGGCCGCCGGAGCGTCGGACGCCCGTCGCATCGCGACGGCCAACGGGGTCGACGTCGTCGCCGTCCGGGTCGACGGCGACCAGGTGCAGGTCGTCGTGCGGCGGGGTACGGCCACGGCCGTGGCCACGGCGGAGCGGTACGGAATCGACTCGGGTGCTCCCGTACACTGACCCGGTGGACAGCGGGCCGAAGCGGGGAGGGCGGGTGCCGTCGTCGTCCTTCGGCAAGAGCGACATCGCTGCCGCCAAGGAGCTGCAGGCTCGCAAGGTCCGGCGGACGATCCGCCACATCGACCCTTGGTCGCTGCTGAAGGTGTCCCTCCTGTTCCACGTGGCGGGAACCCTCGTCCTGCTGATCGCTGCGTGCCTGCTGTGGATGGTGCTCGACGCTGCCGGCATCGTCGGGACGGTGGAGGGGTTTCTGACCGACGTGTTCGCCCTCGACTCCTTCGAGTTCCACAGCGGGCGGTTGCTCCGGTTCGGCGTGTTCACCGCCCTCGTCGTGACGGCGGTCGGCACGGTCGTGACCTCGCTCCTCGGACTCGTGTTCAACCTGGTCAGCGACATCGTCGGCGGGGTCACCGTGTCGGTGGTCGAGGAGGAGAGCACTCGGCCGGTGCGCCTTCCCGGCCCGGGTGGGGGCTGAGCGGCGGCCGCCCGGATCCGGCGACCGGGTTGGACGACGGATCCGACGCCGCGGGTAGAGTGAGCGCTCCCGGGGCTATAGCTCAGTCGGTTAGAGCGCACCCCTGATAAGGGTGAGGTCGCTGGTTCGATTCCAGCTAGCCCCACGGGATGATCTTCGTCGTTCGACGGGTCCTCTTCGCCCTCGTGATCGCCGCCGGCACCGCCGGAGCGATCCGCATGCGTCGACCCGCAGCATCCGAGGCACGCCGAGGCGGCTGGCGCACGTTGCACGCGCCCACCTACCGATGACGGGCACATCGTCCGCGCGGGCCGTGGTGGTCGGCACGGGCCTCGTCGCCGGTCACGCGGTCCGCCGCCTCGCCGCCCGCTTCGGGGGCGGCGCGATCGTCGTCGCCGGGCGTGACCCGGCGGTCGCACGCCGCCTCGCCGACGGTGTCGGCGGCACAGGGGTGGCGCTGGCGGACCTCGAGGGGATCGCGCCTGCCGACGTCGTCGTGCTCTGCGGGCCGGCGGCGACCCAGACGGTCGCGGCCCGAGCGGCCCTTGCGGCAGGGTCCTCCGTCGTGAGCACCGCCGACCGCCCCGACGCCGTGCGGGACCTGCTCGGGCTGCACGACGAGGCCGTCGACCGCGGCCGCGCCGTCGTCGTCGGCGCCGGCTTTTGCCCCGGATTGAGCTGTGTCCTCGCCCGGCACGCGGCGACCCTGTTCGACACCGTCGACGAGATCCACGTCACACGGGGCGGGACCGGCGGGCCGGCGTGCGCTCGTCAGCACCACGACGCGCTGACCGGGCGCAACGAGGACTGGCGGGACGGGGCCTGGGTGCACCGCCGGGGTGCGTCCGGCCGACAGCTCGTGTGGTTCCCGGAGCCGTTCGGTGCCCGTGACTGCTACCGGGCGGCACTCGCCGACCCGGTGCTCCTGCAACGGTCGTTCCCCGACGCGGGACGCATCACCGCCCGTCTCGCCGCCACACGCCGCGACCGGGTGACGGGATGGCTGCCGATGCTGCGGCCCCCCCACGCCGACGGCGGCCCGGGAGCCCTCCGGGTCGAGGTCTGGGGTCGGCGCGACGGCGAACGCGAGGTCGTCGTGTACGCGGCGACCGACAACCCGGCCTACGTCACCGCGGTGAGTGCCGTCGCGGCGGTGGAGGCGATCGCCTCCGGACGGCTCCCGGCCGCCGGGGCGTCGACGTTGTCGGCGACGTCGGATCCGGTCTGGTTCCTCGACCGGTTCGACGAGGCGGGCGTGGTGGTGTCGACGTTCGAGGGCGCCGACTGAGCGGACCCGCTCAGATGCTGGCGACGTCCCGGAACCGGCGGGCGAGATCGACGTCGCCGAACACCTCGACGGCATCGGTCGGGACCCGGCCCATCACCCACAGCAGCAGGTCCGACGCCGGGGCGCGGACCGCCACGTCGCCCTTGGCGTGGCCGCGGACGCACCGCACCTCGTCGGCATCGAAGGTGACTGTCCATTCACCGTCGCCGTCGGTGGCGTGGAGGTGCAACGTCTGACCGGCGGCGCCGAACGCGGCGCGGTCGAACCGGTGCTGCAGATGCGTGGAGATCGTCTCGTCGACGCCGTCGAGGGCGACGTCGACGGCGATCGGCCGCGGCGTACCGGTGGCGGCCTCGCGATCCCAGCGGTGGACGGCGTTCTCGTGGGTCAATCGGCGTGCCCACCAGCGGGTGTCGCGCGGCCCGATGAACGTGTGTCGGGGGGCGTCCGGGTCGGCGACGTCGAACGCGTCGGACAGGGCGGTGAGGCCGTCGGCGTACCAGCCGATCACCGCGTCGCCTGCCGGCGCCTGGGGGACGTCACGGGCGCTGACCCGCTCGCCGGCCGGGGCGGCGAGGATCGCCGTCACCCAGCGGTGCACCCACGAGGTGTGGCCCAACAATCCGGCGACGTCCCAGTCGGGACACGACGGGACCCGGTTCCCGAGCTCGGCGGGCGAGACCGAACCGAGCGCCGCACCTTCGGCGCGGAGGGTGTGCAGGTGTGCGGCGAACTCCATGCGCGCACCCTACCGGTGCAGATGGAGGACCCCGAGGAGCTCGTCGTGCAGCACCCCGTTCGACGCGACGCCGCTGCCGCCGTCGATGACCGCGTCGCGGCCGCCGACCGTGGAGAACCGTCCGCCCGCCTCGGCGATGAGCACCGGCATCGGCGCAAGGTCCCACACCGACACCACCGGGTCGACCATCGCCTCCACCCGCCCGGTGGCGACGAGGGCGTAGCCGTAGCCGTCGCCCCAGGTGCGCAAGCGCGCCCCGGCGGCGCGGAGCCGGTCGACGGAGGCGTCCGGCCAGACGTCGAGGCCGCTCGTCATCACCGCGGCGTCGGCGACGGACGCGTGCGTGGACACCGAGCACCGGCGTCCGTTCGACCAGCAGCCGAGCCCGCGTCCGGCCCACACCGTCTCGCCGAGCGCCGGCAGGTGGATGACGCCGACGAGCGGACCGTGGTCGTCGAGCACCGCGAGGAGCGTGGAGTACAGGGGAACGCCGTGGATGAAGCCGTAGGTGCCGTCGATCGGGTCGACCACCCAGCGGCGGGCCGAGGTGCCCCCGACGACGCCTTCCTCCTCGCCGATGATCCCGTCCGCGGGGTGCCGTCGGGCGAGGTGGTCGCGCACGAACCGTTCGGCGGCCCGGTCGGCGTCGGTCACCGGGGTCCGATCGGCCTTCCGGTCGACCACGAGGTCGTCGCGCCGGAACCAGTCGAGGGTCAGGTCCCCGGCCGCCCGGGCGAGCTCGACCGCTTCGTCGAGCAGTGACGGGTCGGCGTCGGGCGGAGGCGGGAACTCGGACACGGCCCCGCACGCTACCGGTGGGCGGTCAGCCGCCGGTGGTGGACCAGTGCCAGGGTTCGATCGGCAGGTTGTAGAAGCCGAATGACGCTGCGTTCGCCGCGAGCCAGCGGAAGATCGGGTTCGACCGGCTGCGCACCAGGTCGCCGCCGGAGAAGAAGTCGATGGCGAGACCCTGCTCGTGCATGGAGAACCCGGGTCGCGCCACCGGCGGCGAACAGTCCATGGACGGCATGTCCCAGATCGCCCAGTCGCTCGAACCGCAGTGCGCCCGCCGGAGGTCGATCTGGGTCTGGATGTCGCGGTACCCCTCGCCGTACAACTCGATCCCGTCTGCGGCGGCGGCGTCGACCATCGCCCGGACCTGGCCGGCGATCTCCGCGTTCACCTCGATCCCGTAGACGGTGACGACGGTGATCGGCCCGTTCCGGGTCCAAGCCGGCCGGCTCACCCCGCCGCCGGCGCGTCGGGCCGCGCGGGCGAGCTCCTGCTCCCGGGCGGCGAGCTGTTCGCCGACGCTGTTCGCTTCGGCAAGCTTGCGTTCGAGGTTCGCGGCGATGTCGTCGGCGAGGCGTTGCTGAGCGTCGGAAGCCGCCTGCACGGTCGTGAACTGGGCGGCCTCGGCGGCCTCGAGGCGTTTCGCCTCGGCCTCCGCGCGTTCGGCGTCGGTCCGGGCCCGTTCGGCTCGTTGGCGTTCGCCCCGCAGGCGGTTCACGACGTCGTCGGTGGTCGACGCCCCCACGGAGGCGAACACCCGGCGCTTCGCCCCGGCGCGCACGTCGTCGTCGGCGAGGAGCGCGCCGATGTCGGTCGAGGGGGGACGCAGGTACGCGGCGACGGCGAGCTCGCGGAGCTGCCCGGTGAGCTCGTCGATCTTGGCGTTCGCCGCGTCCTCGCGTTCGCGGGCGGCGGTGATCTCACGCTGCGCGCCGGCGACGGCGGCGCGCGCGTCGTCGAGCCGCTGCTGCTGACGGTCCCGTTCGGCGACGAGGGCGTCGAGCGCGGCGCCGGCGGTCTCCGCGTCGACGGCGAGCACATTGATCTCCGCGGCGAGTTCGGCGGCCCGGGCCTCGAGCTCGGCTTGGGTCTGAGCGCCTGCCGACCGACCGACCGGGAGGACGGTCGCAACGACGAGCACGATGCCCAGCAGGCGGCGGATGCGGACGGTGTCCACCCCTCGAGCGTAGCTGCAGCCCCCCGCCGGGGTTCCGGCCGGGCGACGCACCGGGGGTCCGGTGTGGTGGAATCCGGGGATGATCAACCGTTTCGACCTCACCGGGAAGGTGGCCGTCGTCACCGGCGGCAGCCGGGGCATGGGCCGGGAGATGGTGCTCGCGTTCGCCGAGAACGGCGCGGACGTCGTCATCGCCTCGCGCAAGATCGACTCGTGCGAGACGCTCGCCGCCGAGGTGACCGAGCGTTTCCCGGGGCGGCGGGCGTTGCCCGTCGCCTGCCACGTGGGCCGGTGGGAGGACTGCGACGCCCTCGCCGAGGCGGCCTACGCCGAGTTCGGCAAGGTCGACGTGTTGGTCAACAACGCCGGGATGTCGCCGCTGTACCCCTCGCTCGTCGAGGTCGGTGAGGACCTCTTCGACAAGGTGATCGGGGTGAACCTGAAGGGCCCGTTCCGCCTGTCGGCGCTGATCGGGTCGCGCATGGCCGCCGGCGACGGCGGGTCGATCATCAACGTGTCGTCGACCGCGGCGATCCGGCCGACCCCGACCGAGACCGCCTACGCGGCGGCGAAGGCCGGACTGAATGCGATCACGGTCGCCTTCGCCCACGCGTACGGGCCGAAGGTCCGGGTGAACTGCATCATGCCCGGGCCGTTCCTGACCGACATCTCCAAGGCCTGGGACCTCGAGGCGTTCGAGGCGCGCGTCAAGGTCGACTACCCGCTCCAGCGCGGGGGCCAGCCGGGCGAGGTCGTCGGAGCGGCGCTCTACTTCGCGAGCGCCGCGTCGAGCTACACGACCGGCTCGGTGCTGAAGATCGACGGGGGCGGCGCCTGAGACGCCACCCCCGCCGCCGTCAGATCCGTTCGATCAGGGTGCCGGTGCCGAGCCCGCCACCACAGCACATGGTGATGACGCCGTAGCGCCCGCCGGTGCGCTGCAGTTCGTGGACCGCCTTGGTCACGAGGAACGTGCCCGTCCCCCCGAGCGGGTGGCCGAGGGAGATCGCACCGCCGTTCGGGTTCACCCGCTCCGGGTCGGGCTGCAGCTCCTTCTGCCAGGCGAGCACCACCGAGGCGAACGCCTCGTTGATCTCGAACACGTCGACGTCGTCGACGGAGATGCCGGCCTGGTCGAGGACCTTGCGGGTCGCCGGGATCGGACCCTCGAGCATGAGCACCGGGTCGCACCCGACGAGTGCCGTGCCGACGACCCGGGCGACCGGCCGGAGGCCGAGCTCGGCGGCGCGTTCGGCCGACATCATGAGCACGGCGGAGGCGCCGTCGGCGATCTGGGACGACGACCCGGCCGTGTGCACGCCGTTCTCACGGGCGACCGGCTTGAGCTGGGCGAGCTTCTCGAGGGAGGTCTCGCGCGGGATCTCGTCGCGGGTGACGGTGACCTTGTCACCGGTGCGCTCGCCGGCCTCGTTGGTCACCTCGACCTCGATCGGGATGATCTGCGGCTCGAAACGCCCCTCGGCGATCGCCCGGGCAGCCCGGAGCTGGGACTCGAGCCCGAAGGCGTCGGTGTCCTGGCGGGAGATCTCGTACTTGTCGGCGATCCGCTCCGCACCCTCGAACTGGCTCGTGAACTCGTAGTGCTCGAAGTAGCTGCGCGACACCGGCTTGCCGAGGCCGGCCTTGGCGCCGGCGTAGGCGTCGGACCCGATGGGCAGGCGCGACATGTTCTCCACGCCGCAGGCCATGACCACGTCCTCGGCACCGGATGCGATCAGGCTGTAGGCCAGGTTCACGGCCTGCTGGGACGACCCGCACTGGGCGTCGACGGTCGTGCAGGCGACCTCCTCGGCCCCGCCGTGGGAGAGCCAGGCGGTGCGGGTGATGTTCATCGCCTGCAACCCGACCTTGTTGATGCAGCCGCCGACCACCTGGTCGACCTGGTCGGGGGTCACGCCGGCGCGGCGCAGCACTTCCATCTGCACCGGGCCGAGCACGTCGGCGGGGTGGGTCGAGGCGAGCGAGCCGCCCTTCTTCCCGATCGGCGAACGACCGGCCTCGATGATCACGACCTCACGCATGGTGTCCTCCCGAACGGTGTTGCGGGGCACGCTGCCCTGCACGACCTGCACAGGATCGCCCGCTGCGACCCGTGCGTGCCAGCCTGCCACGTCCGAACGACGGACATCCGCCTCTGGCTCCCCGGGTCGTGGCTGCGCTAGAACCGACCCATGGGTGGGGCGACGACGACGGGTGGCATCGACCTCGGGGCGTTCGAGGTGAACCAGGACCCCGACGCGTTCGCCGCCGAGATGCTCGCCGGTTCACCGATCCGGTGGAGCGAGCGGAACCGGGCGTGGCTGCTGCTCTCCTACAAGGCGGCGACCGAAGGGTTCCTCGACCCACGCCTCTCCAACGACCGGACCCCGGCGTTCCGTCGTGCCGTGCAGAAGCGCGGCGACGCGTTCGAGCGCACCTACGAGCTCCTGTCCGGGTGGATGGTGTTCCGGGACCCGCCGGTGCACACGCGCCTGCGTGAACCGGTCCGCCGGGCGTTCACCCCGCGGGTGATGGAGACCCTGCGCGAGTCGGTCGTGGCGATCACCGACGAGCTGCTCGGCGCCATCGGCGACGAGCCGACGTTCGACTTCAAGGAACGGTTCGCCGCTCCGCTCCCAGCGCTCGTGATCGCCGATCTGCTCGGCGTGCCCCGGTCGGAACGCGACCGGTTCCAGGAGTGGTCGGACAAGCTGGCGAACGTCGTGTTCGCCGTCGACGGCAGCGCCGCCGACCCGGCGACCGAGGCGTCGATCGTGGCGGCGACCGAGGAGTTCATCGACTTCTTCGGCGGACTCATCGAACACCGCAAGGAGCACCCCGGCGAGGACCTCATCTCCAAGGTCGTCTCGGCGAACGACCTCGATGCGCTGTCGGTGCTCGAGGTGGTCGGCGCGTGCACGCTGCTGCTGTTCGCCGGTCACGAGACGACCACGAACCTGCTGACGAATGGTCTGCGCGAGCTGTTCGGCCACCCGGACCAGATCGAACGGATCCGTCGCGGCGAGGTCGACACCACCCTCGCCGACGAGCTGTTGCGGGTGGTCGGCCCGGCCAAGGCGATGGTGCGGATCGCGACCGAGACGCACGTCCGCTACGACCAGGAGGTCCGGGCGGGCGACGCCGTGTTCTGCGTGATCCTCACCGCGAACCGGGACCCGGCCACCTTCCCCGACCCGACCCGGTTCGATCTCGGTCGCACCCCCAACCCGCACCTCGGGTTCGGCTGGGGGTCGCACCTGTGCCTCGGCGGCAACCTCGCGCGGCTCGAGGGCGGCATCGCCATGCGGCGCATCTTCGAGCGGTTCCCCGACATCCGACCCGACGGCGAACCGCCCGCGTGGCGGGGCAATCCGCTCGGCCGGTCGTTGCGCGCGCTCCACGTGCAGGTCTGACGCCGTCCGTCGCCTGCGTTAGAACGCAGGCATGACGCTCCTCACCAGCCTGGCCGCCGCGTTCCTCGGCGGGTTCGCGCTCGAGAAACTGCACGTCCCCTCCGGCGCGCTCATCGGGGCGATGATCGGGGTGACGGTCCACAACATCGGGTTCCGTCAGGTCGCCGCACTCCCAGCGCCGGTCACCTTCGTGGCGTACGTCGTCCTGGGGTGGGCGATCGGGTTCGGGGTGAACCGCCAGTCGCTTGCGTCGCTGCGCACCGCCGTGGTGCCGATCGTGCTCGTCGTCGTCGCCCTGTTGGTCTTCGGTGGCCTGCTCGCCGTCCTGCTCGTGCGATGGGGTGGGTACGACCCGGTGACGGCCTACCTGTCGGCATCGCCCGGCGCGCTGTCGCAGATGACGGTGCTCGCCGACCAGTCCGGGTCGAACCTGTTGTTCGTCGTGACGATCCACACGGTGCGCGTCGTCGCGGTGTTGGCCGTCGCGCCGCTCGTCACGCGGTGGCTGAGTTGAGCCCGGGAGGCGCAGGCCGCAACATCGACAACACCACCACCAGCGCGCACACGACGCCCACGGCGAGGAACGCGTCGCCGAACGCGTCGACGAACGACGCGTCGTCGGTGGCGCCGCCACGGCGTGCGGCGAAGAACTGCCCGGTGAGGGTCACCCCGGCGGTGATCCCGACGGTGCGCATCATCTGGGCGAGCCCGCCGGCGACGCCCTGGGAATCGCGCGGGATGCTGCCCATCACGTAGCTGAGGTTCGGCACGGTGAACAGGCCGAGTCCGAGACCGATCAGCGCGAGCCCGACGACGACGAAGGGCACCGGGCTCGTCGCGTCGAGGAACGCCACCCCGACGAGGCCCGCGGTCTGCACGGCGAGTCCGATCGTGCACAGCGCACCGGCACCGACCCGGCCCTCGAGTCGGGCAGAGAGCGGCGCGGCGAGCGCGGTCGCCGCCGGGGTGCAGGCGAGGAGCAACCCGCCGACGACGACGTGGTGCCCACGGATCGTCACGAGGTAGTAGGGGACGAGCAGCCAGACGGCGAACATCGTCCCGTTCGCGAGCAGCGTCAACAGGTTGGCGAGCGCGAACGGCCGGTGCCGCAGCAGCAGTGGGTCCATCACCGGCGCCGGGGTCCGGCGTTCGTGCAGCACCCACAACACGGTCACGACCACGGCGGCGACGGCGCAGCCGAGCACGAACGGGTCCGACCACCCCGCCCCGCGGGCCCGGCTCAGCGCGAACAGGGCCGACGCCGCGGCGATCCCGAGACCGCTCACACCCGCGAGGTCGAGCGACGGGCGCGACCGCCGGTCGGGCGCTGCGACGGTGGGGGTGCCGACGACCACGGCGATGGCGAGCACCGCGGCGAGGGGGGCACGCACCAGGAACACCCAGCTCCAGTCGCCGACCGCCACGAGGAACCCGCCGACCGGCGGGCCGAGGGCGAGGCCGGCGGACACGCCGAGCTGGTAGGAGCCGAGTGCCCGGGAGCGGTCCGCCTCGGCGACGGCGAGGGTGACGAGTGCCGGGGCCGAGCCGAGCACCAGCGCCGCCCCCACCCCCTGGATCACCCGGCCGGCGAGGAACCACCCGAACGAGGGGGCGAGACCGCACCAGGTCACCCCGATCACCGTCCCGACGAGACCACCGAGCAGCATCCGACGGTGCCCGAACACGTCGGCGAGTCGCCCCGTGGCGAGGAGCAGGCTCGCGTAGGTGAGCAGGTAGCAGACGACCACCCAGCTGATCCGTTCCACACCGAGGTCGAACCGGGCGGTGATCGCCGGGAACGCGATGTTCACCATCGTGTCGAGGGAGATCACGAGCGCCGCGCCGGCGGCGAGCACGATCCAACGGTGCGGACGGGCGGCCACCGGTGGGGCTCAGTCCTCGCCGAGCGTGTACCGGAAGTCGCAGTGAGAGGCGCCCTGCATGATCGTCTGGGTCCGGGTGAAGCGGATCGACCCGTTGAACCCCTCGATCATCGACCCGTCGCGGTTGCAGCTCAGCACCTCGCCGAGCTCGGGAACGCCGAGCGCCCGGTACATCTCGGCGTACCGGCACCGGGTCACGTCGAACGCGAGGGTCGTGTCGGACTTCTCGACCACCTCGATCCTCAGCGCGTCCTCGCGGGTCCACATCTCGAGGCCGGCGGCGAACGTGTCGAGGTCATCTGCGCCGACCTGGCGGGAGAACTCGGCACCCTGCCGGCGGGCCACGTCGACGACGACCTCCCGGGCGAGCTCGACGACCCGTTCGCGGCCGAACTCGGCGGCGAAGCGTTCGATGAGCGGTGCGACGATGCGCGCCTCGATCTCACGGCGCTTGAGCACCCCGATCTCGTTGAGCGTGTCGGGGGGCGGGACGGTGGGGTCGGCCATGGTGATCTCCGGCGTCGGTCGTGGTCAGTCGGCCAGAGCCTGCCACGTCGGCGACCTCCCGGTCCCGGGTCCGACCCTCGACGCGCCAGACTGGGGCCCGATGCGCCTCACCCTCGTCCGTCACGCCGAACCGATGTGGGTGCGCGACGGACTCGCCGTCGACGACCCGCCGCTCACCGAGCGGGGTTGGCGGCAGGCGGAACGACTCGCCGAACGACTCCGCACCGAGACCTTCGACGAGATCGTGGTCTCCCCGCTCGTCCGTACCCGGGAGACCTTCGCCGCCATCGAGGACCGCACCGGGTGGCGGGGCACGATCACCCCCTGGCTCGAGGAGATCCGCAGCCCGATCTGGCACGGAACCCCGGCGGAACGGGCCGAGGAGGCCTTCCGCGAGGAACGCGCCCGGATCGCGAAGGAACGGTGGCGAGGCATCGAGGGCGGTGAGGCGGTGCGCGACTTCGTCGCCCGGATCCGGGAGAACGGCGGGTTGTTCCTCGCCGAACGAGGGGTCGAACCGGTCACCGAGGACGTCGAGTCGTTGCCCGTATGGCGGGTGCCGGACCCGGGGCGCCGCATCCTCGTGGTCGCGCACGCAGGCACGAACTCCGGGATCGTGGCCTACCTGTTGGGTCTCGCGCCCGTGCCGTGGGAGTGGGACCGGTTCGTGCTCAACCACGCGTCCGTCACCCGCATCGAACCGCTGCAGCTCGGGGACGGGTGGACGTTCGGCCTGTCGCGCCTGTCCGACGTCGAGCACCTCGACGTGGCCGACCGGACCCTCTGAACGGTGGAGCGGCCTGCGGCTAGCGTCGCAGCGGACGGGGCGCACGGCGCCGGGGGAGCGGAGGACGTGATGACGGCACGGGTGGCGTTGGTGACCGGCGGGGGCCGGGGGATCGGCCGGGAGATCGTGCTGGCGCTCGTCGCGCAGGGGCGCGCCGTCGCCGTCGCCGACATCCGTGGCGAGGAGGCCGAGGAGACCGCAGCGCTCGCCCGGGCCGCAGGCGGGAACGCGAAGGCCTACCGGATCGACATCACCGACCCGGACGCGGTCGCCGACGGCGTGCTCGCCGTGACCGACGAGCTCGGTCCGGTCGACATCCTCGTGAACAACGCCGGGTGGGACGAGCTGAGGCCGTTCGTCGAGACCGACGAGGCGTTCTGGGCGAAGGTCGTCGCCATCAACTACCTCGGCCCGGTGCGCATGACGCACGCCGTGCTCCCCGGCATGCTCGAGCGCCGTTGGGGACGCATCGTGAACATCGGCTCCGACGCCGGTCGGGTGGGCTCGTCGCTCGAGGCCGTCTACTCGGGCTGCAAGGGCGGGGTGATCGCCTTCACGAAGACGATCGCCCGCGAGTCGGCCCGCCACGGTGTGGCCGCGAACGTGGTCTGCCCCGGGCCGACCGACACGCCGCTGCTCGGCGAGATCGTCGGCGGGGACGGCGACGGCGACAAGGTCATCGGGGCGATGACCCGCGCCGTGCCGATGAAGCGGCTCGGACGCCCCGATGAGGTCGCCTCCGCCGTGGCGTACTTCACCTCCGACGTCGCCGGGTTCGTGACCGGGCAGACGCTGTCGGTCAGCGGCGGCCTGACGATGTCGTGACCCGCGGGTCGCTCAGGAGCGACCTCGGATCATCCGGCTCGGCGTGTACCGGAGCACGATCTCGTCACGCTGGTTCACCACGTCGTTTCGGGTCGTGACGATGCCACGCCCGCCCTTGGAGGTGGGTCGCGACTCCACGACGGTCACGTGCACCTCGATCGTGTCGCCGACGTAGGTCGGGCCGAGCACCTCCACCGGTGAGCCCAGGTAGGCCATGCCCGTGCCGGCGATCACGCCCGAGCCGATCGTGAGCCCCTCGGCGAAGGAGAACACGAGCGCCCCGGGGCACAGGCGCCCGGCGTAGCCCGCCTCGCCGACTGCGGCCGTGGCGTCGAGGAACAGGCTCTCGGAGAACCCGCACAGGGTGACGAACGCGACGAGGTCGGCTTCGGTGACGGTGCGGCGCTGGGTGCGGAACGCGTACCCGACGGGCTGTTCCTCCCACGTGCGGCCCCGCACCAGCGGTTCGGGCCTCGTGCCGGTGAACTTCTCCATCGTCCCCTCCTCGTCGTGCCCCCGGATCGTAGGTGGTCGCTCAGCCGAGCAGCAGCGCCTCGAGTTCGCTGCGCCGGGCCGCCTGTTCGGCGGGGGCGACCCCCCACACCGGCGGGCGCACCATCATGGAGTCGGCACGGGACCACAGGCGGTCGAGCGTCGAGGCGACGGTGTCGCGGTCGCCGCACACGACGAACGTGCGGGCCATCGTGTCGGGGACGAGACGGGCGGCCTCCTCGATGGGCAGGCTGCGGCGGGCCTCCACGATCCGGTCGGCGACTTCGGCGAACCCGTGCGCCTCGAAGAACGACCGGTACTGCGGGATCGACGCGTAGAACGCGACGGTGGGCCGTGCCAGCTCGACGGCCCGTGCCGGGTCGTCGTCGAGGGCGACCGTGAGCCAGAGCTGCAGGTGCACATCCGCCGGGTCGCGCCCCGCCCGGGCCGCGCCGCGGGCGAGCGCGTCGAGCGCCGGGCCGAGCGTCCAGTCGATCGACCACACCGGATGGCCGATCAACCCGTCGGCGACCTCGCCGGCGAGCTCGCAGAGCCGTTCGCGCAACGACGCCAACCAGATCGGCAGCGGCCCGGTCCTCGGGGCGAACGTCGGGGTGAACCGGTCGAACTGCAACTCGACGTGCCGCCCCCGGTACGGCTCGATCGACGTCGCGCCGGCGACGGCTGCGGCGTCGACGTGGCGCACCACGCCGACGACGTCGCGCATGCGGCCGATCGGCGGGCGGTACGCCATGCCGAAGTAGTTCTCCGTCCAGTCCTGCGGTGCGGTACCGAGGCCGAGGGTGAACCGTCCGTCGGCGAGCGTGGCGAGGTCGATCGCCGCGCACGCCGTCTCGAACGCCGACCGGGTGAACCCCATGGCGATCCCCGACGCCACCTCGAGCGTCGTCGTCGCCGACGCTGCGACGGCGAGCGGCGCCCACGGCGGGGCGTACACCTGCGCGCCGACCACACCCCGGTAGCCGGTCCCCTCGGCCCGGCGGGCCGCTTCGGCGATCTCGGCGGCGGTGCCGGTGCGAGGGAGCGACGTCCAGTAGGCACGAGCGCGGTCCATGGCGGCGCAGTCTGGCCCATCCCCGGGTCCGCTGCGTCGGGAGCGGGCGCGCCGACGATCGCCGCGGTTAGGTTCACCGACGTGCTGGCAGACGACGAAGTGCGGGCGGCGCTCGACGCGATCGGCGACGCGTTGCCCCGCCGGACCGAGAACACCCGGATGTCGACGATGGGGGCGGGCAGCGACGACCTCGAGGCCGGCCGCCGGTACCTCGCGGCGGCGGTCGCCGAGGGCTGGGCGGTGCCGACCTGGCCGAAGCGCCACGGTGGACGTGACGCCGATCCGGCCGACGCCCGCACGATCGGGCGGGTGTTGCGCGAGTTCGCCGTGCCCGACCTGTACCCCTACATGATCGGCCTCGGCATGGCCGGCCCGACGCTGCTCCAGTGGGGCACCGACGCGCAACGGGACCTGTGGCTGCGCGGCATCGCGGACGGCAGTGAGATCTGGTGCCAGATGTTCTCCGAACCCGAGGCGGGCTCCGACCTCGCGAACCTCGGGCTGCGCGCGGGCGCCGACGGCGACGAGTGGGTGCTCGAAGGCCAGAAGGTGTGGACCTCCCGGGCGATGTGGGCCCGTTGGGGGCTGCTCCTCGCCCGCACCGACCCCGACGTGCCCAAGCACGCCGGCCTCACCATGTTCGCCGTCGACATGGTCGCCCCCGGGGTCGACGTGCGACCGCTCGTCCAGATGAACGGTGACAAGCACTTCTCCGAGGTGTTCCTCGCCGACGCCCGGGTGCCCGACACCTGGCGGATCGGCGCCGTCGGCGACGGATGGAAGGTGGCGATGACCGTCCTCGCCCACGAGCGGGCGTCCGCCGGTGGCGAACGCGGCGGCGGCGAGGGCAAGGTGCGCGGTGCCCGGGTCCCCACCTGGCTGCGCGAGCTGCGCGACGCCGGGGCGTTCAGCGACGTCGTGCGGCGTGACCGGGCGATGCGCATCCATGCCGCCGACCTCGCCGGCAACTGGACGTCCGACCGGGCCGCGGCGTCGAAAGAACCCGGACCGGCAGGGTCGGGCGCGAAGCTTCGCAAGGTCGCCTCCTACAAGGGCCACGCCTACACGGCAAAGGACGCCCGCGGCGCCGAGGGCATGCTCGACGACAGCGACGGGCACATCGACTTCATCACCGCCCCGTCGATGTCGATTCGCGGCGGGAGCGACGAGATCCAACGGAACATCCTCGGCGAGCGGGTGCTCGGCCTCCCCGGTGAACCCCGGGTCGACCGTGACATCCCGTGGAGCCAGGCACGAAAGGGCGTCATCTGATGGGAACCGACACGACACGCGCTGTGGTCGAGGAGTACTACCGGGTCGTCGGGCGCGACCGCGACCGACTGCTCGAACTGCTCGACCCGGAGGTCACCTGGTCGCCGCCGCCCGGGGCCCCGATCGCCCCGCTGCGCGGTGCTGAGGCGGTCGCCGACACACTCGGCCGTGACTTCGTCAAGAAGATGTTCGACCTGTCGAAGCCGTTCGCGATCGAGATCCGCCGCATGGTCGCCGACGGTGACGTCGCCGTCGTGCAGCAACGACTGACCGGTACGGCGAAGGCGACGGGCGCGGCGTACGACAACCAGTACTGCTGGGTGTACACGGTGCGCGACGGGCGCATCGTCGACATGGAGGAGTACGCCGACACCATGGTCGCGGCACGCGCCTTCGGCTGGGAGCTGTGAGATGACCGACCTCTGCCTCTACGAGGTGGCGGACGGTGTCGCCACCCTCACGCTGAACCGTCCCGAACGGAACAACGGCATGAACGGGGCCCTCGAGCTCGCCTACTACCGGGCGCTCGAGCGGGCTCGTGACGACCGTGACGCCCGGGTGATCGTGGTCACCGGCGCAGGGCGCTCGTTCTGCCCGGGCGCCGACCTCGCCGGCGAGCGCCGACCCGACGACGAACCGCTGCCGAACAGCCGGATCCCGACCACGTTCCCGGCGACGATCACCAAGCCGATGATCGCGGCGGTCAACGGCGGCTGCGCCGGCGTCGGTCTCGTGCAGGCGCTGCACTGCGACATCCGGTTCGCCTCCTCGGGAGCGAAGTTCACGACGGCCTTCGCCCGCCGTGGCCTCGTCGCGGAGTACGGCATCGCCTGGTTGCTCGAGCGGCTCGTCGGTCGTGGCCGGGCCGCCGACCTGCTGTTGTCCGGCCGCACCTTCGACGCGGCCGAGGCGCTGCAGCTCGGCGTCGTGAACCGGGTGTGCGACCCGGACGACCTGATGCCGGCGACGCTCGCCTACGCCCGTGACGTCGCGACCAACGTGGCGCCGTCGTCGGCGGCGACGATGAAGGAACAGCTCCGTCGCATCGACGGGCAGACCTACGCCGAGGCGGTCGCCGACGCGCACCGCTACATGTACGAATCGCTCCGAGGGCCGGACGCCCACGAGGGGATCGGCGCGTTCATCGAACGGCGTGAGCCGGCGTTCCTCCCGCTCGGCGAGGGGAGCAGGTTCAGCTGGATGGATCCGGCGGCACGGCCGCCGGCATGACCGGCGACGACGTCGTCGAGCCCGGGTCCCCCGCCCGTGCCCGAGGGCGCTGGGCGATGCTCGCCGCGGTGTGGGGCGTGTACGCCGGGTTCGGTCTCGTCGCGGGCTCCCTCGCCCCCGTCGTCGCCGACGTGCAGGCCGACCTCGGCCTGTCGAAGAGTGCGATGGGGCTCGTCCTCGGGGCGTGGCAGCTCGTGTACCTGGTGTCCGCCGTGCCGACCGGGGCGTTCATCCGCCGGGTGGGGTTGCGGTGGTCGGTCGCGCTGTCGGCGGTGGTGGTGTGCGCGTCGGGGGTGCTGCGGGCGGGAGCGGGAGGGTTCGGCACCCTGTACGCGGCCGTCGCGCTGTTCGGGTTCGGCGGACCGCTGATCTCCATCGGGGCGCCGCAGCTCATCGGTGAGTGGTTCGACGTGACCGAACGCCGCACCGCGGTCGGGGTGTACACGACCGCTCCGTCGGTCGGGATGATGTTCGCGATGTTCACCGCGAACGGCGTGTTCGTGCCGATGTTCGGCTCGTGGCGGCCGACGCTCGTGCTCTACGGGGTGATCGCCGGGGCGACCGGGCTCATGTGGCTCTCGGTCAGCGCCACGGTCGGTGCCCGGTCTCGGCGCCCCGTCGACACCGCCGCCGCAACGGCTGACGTTCAGGCGCTCGGGTCGCGGGCGCTGTTGCGCCTTCCGGTCGTGCGGCTCGTCCTCGTGCTCGCCGTGGGGTCGTTCCTGTTCAGCCATGCGCTCGGGAACTGGATGGTGCGGATGCTGCAGGACGGCGGGCGCACGGCGGCCACGGCCGGCACGCTGGCGGCGTTCACGACGGCGGTCGGGATCGCTGCGACGGCGGTCGTGCCACGGTTCGCGACGGTCGAGCGCAGGGTCGCCCTGCTCGTCGGGGTGTACCTGCTCGGCGCCGCCGCCGTCGCCGGGATGACGTTCGTGTCCGGGTCCGCGGTCGCCGGTCTCCTCGTCGGGCTCGGCGTCGCCCGGGCGACGTCGTTGCCGATGGCGATGCTCGTGCTCATGGACGCCCCCGAGGTCGGCCCCCGGAACATGGCGGCGGCGGGGGGTCTGTACTTCACCGCGGGGGAGGTCGGCGGGGTGCTCGGACCGCTGCTCGTCGGGGTCGTCGCCGACGCCTCCGGCGGGTTCCGCGCCCCTGCACTCGCGCTCGCGGCGGTGGCGCTGGCGCTCGCCGTCGTGTCGTTGCGGGTCCCGCGTCCTGACCGGGTCGAGGGTCGTGCGGCGGCGGGGGCGTCGGGGTAGGTTCGCCCGCATGACGACCGACGTGCAGCAGTGGCAGATCGGTGACGTGCGCGTCACCAAGGTGGTCGAGACCGTCGTCGCGTGGAGGTTCTCGATCCTGCTGCCGGACTGCACGCCCGAGCTCGTGGACTCGGCGCCGTGGATGCGGCCCCACTTCGTCGACGACGACGGGAAGATGCTGCTGTCCATCCACGCGCTCGTCGTGGAGTCGCAGGGGCGTCGGATCCTGGTGGACACCTGCATCGGCAACGACAAGGCCCGGCCGTCACGGTCCTTCAACATGCTGCAGACCGACTTCCTCTCCCGGCTCGGTGCGGCGGGCTTCCCGCCGGAGACGATCGACGTCGTCACCTGCACCCACCTGCACGTCGACCACGTCGGCTGGAACACGCGCCTCGATGACGGCGTGTGGGTGCCGACGTTCCCGAACGCCCGCCACCTCTTCAACCGGGCCGAGTACGAGTACTGGCACGCGAACCCCGACGAGGAGATGAACGGCACCGTGATCGCCGACTCGGTGGAACCCGTCGTCGACGCCGGACTCGTCGACCTCGTCGACGAGGACCATCGGATCACCGACGAGGTGTGGCTCGAGCTGACCCCCGGACACACCCCCGGGCACGTGTGCGTGCGCATCTCCTCCGCCGGGCAGGACGCGATCATCACCGGCGACATGATCCACAGCCCCATCCAGGTGCGGCACAACCTGAGCTGCGGGGTCGACACCGACCGCGACCTCGGGGACCGCACCCGGGCGGCGTTCGTGGAACGGTACGGCGACAGCGGCACGCTCGTGATCGGCACCCACTTCGCCACACCGACCGCCGGGCACATCGTGCGCGACGGCGCCCACTGGAAGTTCGAGGTCTGACGCCGTGCCGCTGACCCCGCAGGACCACGAGGACATCCGGCAGCTCGTCGCCCGGTACAACTTCGCCGTCGACTTCGGCGACTTCGAGGGCTGGGCCGACTGCTTCACCCCCGACGGGGTGTTCCACTGCACCCCCGAGGGCGGGCCGGTCACCGGACTGCACGTGGGACGGGACGCCCTCGTGGCCTACGTCCGCACCCACTACTCCTACGCGCAGGGCCGCGCCCGGCACTGGAACTGGAACCTGCTCATCGACGGTGACGGTGACGAGGCGACGATGGCCTGCTATCTGACGTCGTTCCGGGCGATGGAGCCGGGCGTACCGGCGACCTTCGGGGCGACCGGCGTGTACCGGGACCGCCTCGTGCGGGTCGACGGACGCTGGTTGTTCGCGCACCGGCACATCCACGTCGATCCGCAACCGCCGCCGGTCGATCGGTAGTCTCCGAGGTTGCTGCGGCCGACGGGCCGCCCGGAACGAGGGGGACTCGATGCCGTACGCGCAGGGACGCATCTACCACGACGCCGACGCCCACATCATGGAGCTGCCGGACTTCCTGCGGGACAACACCCCCTCGACGTGGCGTGACCGTCTGCCCCGGCTCGGCGCCTCGGCGATCGGCGACGAGGCGGGCAGCAACATGGACTGGGCGCAGATGACCTGCCCGCTCCACCTCGACCCCGAGTACCGGGCCGCCGAGGAGGAGGTGACGATCCGCAAGAACTACTACGCGGTCGGCAGCTTCGAACGGGACCACCGCAGCCAGGCCCTCGATCAGCTCGGGTTCGCCAGCCAGCTCGTGTTCTCGACGTGGAGCGCGGCCGAGCTCGTGAAGGCGGAGCACGGCGACGACGTCGACTTCGCCTACGCCATGGCCGACGCGCACAACCGGGGCATGGTCGAGTTCTGCTCGGTCGACCGGCGCCTGCTCCCGGTCGGCTACGTGTCGCTCATGGACGTCGACCGGGCGGCGGAGAACGCCCGCAGCGCGATCGCCATGGGCTGCAAGGCGTTGATGATCGCCTCGTACTGCCCGAAGGACCACTCGCCGTCCCACGTCGGTCTCGACCGGGTGTGGGCGCAGGCGCAGGAGGCCGGCGTCCCCGTCGTCACCCACGTCGGCGGTGGTGGGGTGCTGCTGTCGCCGAAGTACTTCGTGAACGGCCTGCCACCGGTGCCGGACTTCCACGGTGGTGCCGAGAACTTCCGGTCGGTCGACTACATGGCGATCCCGCACAACCCGATGCAGACCATGGCGACCTTGATCCTCGACGGGGTCCTCGACCGGTTCCCGCGCCTGCAGTGGGGGATCATCGAGCAGGGCGCGTCGTGGTTGCCCGGTTGGATGCGCTACCTCGACTCGGCGTTCGACGCGTTCCGCCGCAACGAGGAGCGGCTGCAGAACCTGTCGATGCGGCCGTCGGACTTCGTGCGTCGGCAGGTGAAGGCGACGCCGTACCCGCACGAGGACACCGGGTGGATCATCCGGGAGTCCGGGCCGGACATCTGCCTGTTCTCCTCCGACTACCCCCATGTCGAGGGCGGCCGGAACCCGCTGAAGCGGTTCGCCGAGTCGACCCAGTCCTGCACCGACGAAGAGCTCGAGCGCTTCTACGCCGGGAACATGGCCGACCTGATGGGCCCGCACCTGCCGTCGGTCGCGCCGGCCGCCGCCTGACGGCCGTGCACGTCGCCGACCGTCTCGCCGCGTCGATCGACGCGACCGGTTCGGTCGCCTGCGTGGGCCTCGACCCGCGCCCGGCGCTCGTCCCGCCGCCGGTGCGCGACGCGGCGCTCGCCCGGCACGGCGACACCGTCGCCGCGGTCGCCGAGGCGTTCCTCGCCACGAACCGGGGGATCCTCGACGCGGTCGCCGGGCGTTGCGCTGCCGTGAAACCGCAGGTCGCCTGCTACGAGGCGTACGGGTCGGCCGGATGGGACGTGCTCGCCGCGACCGTCGCGCACGCGCGTGCGCTCGGGATCCCGGTGATCGTGGACGGCAAGCGCAACGACATCGGCTCAACCGCCGAGCACTACCGGGACGCGGTGTTCGGCGGTGCTCCCGGGTTCGGCGGTGCGGCGGTCGCCGACGGTCTCGGCGGTGACTGGGTGACCGTGAACGCGTACCTCGGCAGCGACGGTGTCGAGCCGTTCCTCGACGACGCCGGGGCACACGGCGTGTTCGCCCTCGTCCGCACCTCGAACCCTTCGTCCGCCGACCTGCAGGACGTCGTCGCCGGCGAGCGCAGCGTCGCCGAGCACGTCGCCGACCGGGTCGCCGCCTGGGGAGAGACACGGCGTGGGACGAGCGGGCTGACCGCTGTCGGAGCGGTCGTCGGCGCGACCTGGCCCGAGCAGGCCCGGGCGTTGCGGGCCCGCATGCCCGACACGGTGTTCCTCGTGCCCGGGTTCGGGGCGCAGGGCGGGACGGCGGTCGACGCCGTCGCCGGTCGTCGCCCCGGTTCGGGTGCGGCGTCGGCCGCAGGCCTCGTCGTGAACTCCTCGCGCGAGCTGTGGGGGGCGTGGCAGCGAGCCGATGCCCCGGACCGCTGGCAGGCGGCGACCGCGACCGCGCTCGACGCCATGAACCGTGCCCTCGGCGAGGCGCTCGACGCGGGTGCCGGCGCCGACGGACCGGCGTAGGATCGCCGTCGTGAAGATCTCGGTCATCGCGGAGAAGTGCCAGGGCCACAACCGGTGCTACGCCCTCGCCCCCGAACTGTTCGACGTCGACGACTACGGCTACGCCACCGCCACCGGCGACGGGATCGTGCCGCCGGAGCTCGAGGCGAAGGCGCGGCTCGCCGCGGCGAACTGCCCCGAGCAGGCCGTCGTCATCACCGACTGACGCACCACCTCAGCGTGGCCGGGGTTCGACCCCGAAGAGCACACCGTCGTCGAACGCCGCAGCGATCGCGTCCATCCGGGTGAAGGCCACGCCGAGATCCGCGATCTCGTCGAGCCACGCCTCGAGAGCGAGGAGCCGGTGCCCGCGGCCGATCACCTGGGGGTGGAACACCACGTTGCACACGCCCGCCTCGACCTCGCGCACCATCCACCGCACGTCGCCGGTGAAGTTGGCGAACATCTCCTCCGGGCGTCGCAGACCCGGCATGAGCATGCGCTTGAAGGTGACGAACTCGAGGTACGGGTAGTCGTCGAGCGTCCAGGAGAACGGCAGCTCGACGAGCGGGGTCACCTCACCCCACTCGGCGGGACCGTCCTCGGGGAACCGGTCGCCGCGTCGCACCCGGTAAGGGCGGTAGTCGTCGCCCATCATCGAGGAGTCGTAGCGGATCCCGTGGGCGAGCAGGGTGTCGATCGTCTGCATCGTCAGCTCACCCGACGGTGCCCGATACCCGGTCGGTCGCACGCCGGTAAGGCGTTCGACGAGCTCGATCGCCCGTCCCATCACCCAGGTCTCCCGTTCGGGGGTGAGCACGGTGTTCAGCTCGTGCGCGTACCCGTGCAAGGCGACCTCGTGCCCGGCGTCGGCGACCATGCGGCACTCGTCGGGATAGCTCTCGATGGTGTGGCCGGGGATGAAGAACGTGGCCGTGATGTCCCGTTCGGCGAGCAACCGCAGGATGCGGGGCACCGCGACGGCCCCGAACTCGCCGCGGGAGATCGGTGTCGGCGACGTCATCCGCCGCTGCATCCAAAGCGACGGCCCGTCGAAGTCGAACGACAGGCACACGTGCCCCCGGTCGTTCGGGGTGAACGCAGACGTCGGCGATGCGGCCATTGGGGCAGGATACGCCCATGCTCCCGCCCGCGAACTCCGGTGCGCTGAACGGCTTCCGGGTCGTCGACCTGACCACCGTCCTCATGGGTCCGCTGGCCGCCCGGATCCTCGGCGACCTCGGTGCCGACGTGATCCGTCTCGAATCGCTCGAGGGGGACTCGTCCCGCAACAGCCTCCCGGCGCGCACGCCTGGCATGAGCTCGATGGCGATGAACCTGCAGCGCAACAAGCGGTCGATCGCCCTCGATCTGAAGGACCCGACCGCCCGGTCGGCGGCGTTCCGTCTGTTGTGCGGGGCGGACGTGGTCGTGACCAACATGCGCCGCGGCGCGCTCGCCCGTCTCGGGCTCGACCCGGACACGGTGCGGGCCGCCGCGCCGTCGGTCGTCTACTGCGTCGCCAACGGCTACGGGTCGGACGGCCCCTACGCCGACCGTCCCGCCTACGACGACGCGATCCAGGCCGGTTCGGGGATCTCCTGGCTCATCGGTCAGGTGCAGGACCGGCCCGGGTACCTGCCGGCGATCATCGCCGACAAGGTCTGCGGCATGACGATCGCGCAGGCGGTCCTCGCCGCGCTCCTGCACCGCGCACGGACGGGACGCGGGCAGACGATCGAGGTGCCGATGCTCGAGACGATGGTCGCCTTCAACCTGATCGAGCACCAGCGGGGTGCCACGTTCGACCCGCCGCTCGCACCGTTCGGCTACGACCGACTCCTCACCCCCTACCGCCGGCCGTTCCGTTCCGCCGACGGCTGGGTGGCGTTGCTGCCCTACAACAACGCGCACTGGGCGGCGTTCTTCGCGTTGTGCGAACGTCCCGACCTCGCCGCCGACCCGAGGTTCGCCGACCACAACGCCCGCATCGCCAACGTCGACGCGCTGTACCGCTGGGTCGACGAGGTCGCTGCGACCCGAACGACCGACGCCTGGGTGGATGCGTGCGAGGCGCACGGCATCCCGGTGATGCCGGTGCTCGACCTCGCCCACGCGGCGGACGACCCGCACCTCGCCGCGGTCGGCCTGTTCGAACACGTCGAGCATCCGACGGAGGGCGCGTACGTGCACGTGCGGGACGCCGTGCGCTACTCCGACAGCCCGTCCGCGTTGCGTCGGTTCACCCCGCGCCTCGGCGAGCACACCGTCGAGGTGCTCACCGAGGTCGGCCTCGACACCACCCAGATCGAGGCGCTCGTCGCGTCGGGTGCGGCCCGGACGACGGCGACCTGATGGCGGAACGGGTCGATCTGCTGCTAGCCAGGGACCCATGAGCGACCATGACCACTGGCGGGACCACGGGGTGAAGGTGATCCCGTCGACCGCGCTCGACACGAACACGGCGCAGACGCCGGGCATGAACCGGGCGGCGGCGATCACCCACGCCCGGGCCGGCGCCGAGAAGCTGTGGGCCGGCACCGTCACCATCCACCCGGAGGCGAAGACCGGCGCGCACCACCACGGCGAGGTCGAGAGCGTGATCTACGTCGTGTCCGGTCGGGCCCGCATGCGGTGGGGTGACCGGCTCGAGTTCACCGCGGAGGCCGGTCCGGGGGACTTCATCTTCGTCCCGCCGTACGTGCCCCACCAGGAGATCAACGCCTCCACCGAACCACTCGAGTGCGTGCTCGTGCGAAGCGGTCAGGAGCCGGTGGTCGTCAACCTCGACATCCCCGTCGTCGAGGAACCCGAGACGGTGCTCTGGACCGACGACCTGCACCACTGACGGGGTCGGTCAGCGGGCGAGCAGCGTGTCGATCTCGGCGCGTGCGGTCGCGTCGGGCGTCCACCCCGCGGCGGCGACGTTCGCGAGTACCTGCGCCGGGCTGGTCGCCCCGGCGATGACCGTGGCCACGCCCGGGGTGGCGACGAGCGAACCGAGGGCGACGTCGAGCAGCGAACACCCGGCGCCGTCCGCCCAGGCGACGAGCCGTTCGACGACGGCGAGCTTCGCGTCGTCGATGAACGCGTCGGCCCGCGCCCCCCAGCGCACGAGGCGACCGTCGGTCGGACGGTCACGACCGAGGCGGTACTTGCCGGTGAGCAGGCCCGATTCGAGCGGGAAGTAGGGCACGTACCCCAGCCCGTGCGTCCGACACCGGTCGAGGACCCCGTTCGTGTCGTCGCCCCGGGTGAGCAGGCTGTAGTGGTTCTGCACCGATGCGTAGGGGGCGTGCCCGGTCGAGGCCGCCGCAGCGAGCCAGTCGTCGATCTCCGCCGCGGTCTGGTGGGTGCACCCGATCTCGCGGATCTTGCCCTCCGTGCGCAGGTTGGCGAGGGTCCCGAGGATCTCCTCGTCCGGGGTCGTGGGGTCGGATCGGTGCAACTGGTAGTGGTCGACGTGGTCGGTGCCGAGGCGGCGCAACGTCCCCTCGAGCGCCCGTCGGACGATCGCCGGGTCGCCGGCGACCTCACCGTCGGCGAGGTTCGTCGGGAACCCCCACTTCGACGCGATCAGCGCCCGGTCACGACGCCCGCGGAGGGCGAGACCGAGGAACTCCTCGGACTGGCCGCCGCTGTAGCTCTCGGCGGTGTCGAAGTACGTGATGCCGGCGTCGAGCGCCGCGTCGACCACCGCCCGCGTTGCGTCCGCGTCGATCGTCATGCCGAAGTTGTTGCACCCGAGTCCGACTACGGAGACCTCGGGTGCCCCGATGCGCCGGAGCTCCATGGTCGGCCACGTTAGGTCCCTCGGTAGGCTCCCGTCGGTGGCCGGTCCTCTCGCCTTGCAGTTCCTGCGGTCGGCGTCGTCGTCCGACCAGCTCCCCGACGCACTCGTCGAGGTGGCCCTCGTCGGCCGGTCCAACGTCGGCAAGAGCTCGCTCCTCAACGCGCTCGCCAACCGGACGAACCTGGCGCGCACGTCGAAGACGCCGGGAGCGACCCGGCTCCTCAACGTGTTCGAGCTCGACGGGAAGCCGTCGGGGCGGTGGGTCGTCGACCTCCCCGGCTACGGGTTCGCAAAGGTGTCCGGGGCCGAACGGGCGTCGTGGCAGCAGATGATCGAGGGGTACCTCACCGGCCGACCGAACCTGCAGGTGGTGCTGCTCCTCGTCGACGCCGAGATCGGCCCCACCCCCCTCGACGTGCAGACGGTCGACTGGTTGCGCCACGTCGGCCGGCCGGTCCGCATCGTGGCGACCAAGGCCGACAAGGTCGGCGCGTCCCGACGGGGCGGCCGACGCGCCCAGCTCGCCGCCGGACTCGGCCTCACACCGAACGACGTGGCGTGGTGCAGCGCCGAGAAGGGGTTCGGCATCCCCGAGCTCCGGACCGAGGTCGCGGGCCTGCTGACCCCGACGTAGGATCCGCCCCATGGGGACCGAGGAGTTCGACGCCGTCGTGATCGGGGCCGGCGTCGCCGGCCTGTACCAGCTCATCCGCCTGCGCCGGCTCGGCATGTCCGTCCGGGTGCTCGAGGCGGGTGACGGGGTCGGCGGCACGTGGTACTGGAACCGCTACCCGGGGTGCCGGTTCGACTCGGAGAGCTGGACCTACGGCTACTTCTTCGACCCGGACCTGCTCGACGAGTGGCACTGGTCGGAGCACTTCGCCCCACAACCGGAGACGCTGCGCTACCTGAACCACGTCGCCGACCGGTTCGACCTGCGACGGGACATCACCTTCGAAGCGCGGGTCGCCTCGGCGCACTGGGACGACGACGCCACCCGCTGGACGGTGACGACCACCGACGGCCACAGCTACCGGTCGCAGTTCCTCGTCACGGCGATCGGCGCGTTGTCGACGCCGATCATGCCGAACATCCCCGGCGTCGACCGGTTCCGAGGCGAGTCGCACCACACCGCCCGTTGGCCGCACGAACCCGTCTCCTTCGAGGGCAAGCGGGTCGGGGTGATCGGCACGGGAGCGACCGGGGTGCAGACCATCCAGGAGGTCGCGAAGACCGCCGGGCACCTGACCGTGTTCCAGCGGAACCCGAACTGGTGCGCACCGCTGCACAACCGGCCGATCACCGACGACGAGCAGGCGCAGATCCGCGAGGACTACGAGCAGATCATGGAGCGCTGCCGGCAGAACTACGGCGGGTTCGTGCACGAGACCGACAAGCGCAACGCCGTCGACGTCGACGAGGCCGAACGTGAAGCCGTCTTCCAACGGCTCTACGACAGCCCCGGCTTCGGCATCTGGATGGGCAACTTCCGCGACGTCCTCGTGAACGAGGAGTCGAACCGGCTCATGTCGGACTTCCTCGCCCGCAAGATCCGGGAACGGGTGCAGGACCCGGACACGGCGGAACGGTTGACCCCGCGCAACCACGGGTTCGGCACCCGGCGCGTGCCGCTCGAGACGAACTACTACGAGGTCTACAACCAGGACAACGTGCGCCTCGTCGACCTGCGGGACACGCCCATCACCGAGATCACCGAGACCGGCGTCCGCACGACCGACGGCCTCGTCGAGCTCGACATGATCGTCTACGCGACCGGATTCGACGCGGTCACCGGGGCGTTCGACCGGATCGACATCCGCGGTGTGGACGGCGAGCGACTCACCGACCACTGGGCGAACGGGCCGCGCACCTACCTCGGGCTCAACATCCCCGGGTTCCCGAACCTGTTCACCATCGTCGGCCCGCACAACGCGGCCACGTTCTGCAACATGACCCGCTGCATCGAGCAGAACGTCGAGTGGGTCAGCGACCTGCTGGCCCACATGCAGGCGAACGGGCAGGAACGCGTCGTGTCGACCCCCGAAGCGGAGCAGGCCTGGACGGACCACGTGTTCGAGTCCGGTGAGAAGTTGCTGTTCACCAAGGTCGACTCGTGGTTCATGGGTGTGAACAAGAATCTCGAGGGACGCACAGAGAAGCGGTTCGTCCTCTACGCCGGCGGTGCACCCCAGTACCGGTCGCGCTGCGACGAGGTCGCCGAGGACGACTACCGCGGGTTCGTCCTGCAGTAGCGGGCGACCCGCGCGGTTAGCGGAGCCGCATGTGGGAGCGCTCGAAGTAGTCGCGCCACGCCGAGACCAGCCCGTCGCGCACCTCGAAGGTCCCCATCACCGGGAGCACGAACGGCGACTTGTCGCCCGCCCGGTGGGTGAAGTGCTCGTGGCGCTCGGTGAGCACGACCCCGCCGCCCTCCACGAGGTGCAGCACCTCGAGCCGCACGTCCCACTTCCGACCGAACCCTTCGAGGGTGCGGTGCATCGCGTCGGGCCCGATGTGCAGGTCGTCGTCGAATGGGATGTTGCGGTACTCGCAGTCGGCGGTGACGGTGGCACGGAAGTCGTCGAGGGACATCGTGTTCCACCCTTCGCACAGACGGCGGACGGCGGCGAGCTCTGCGGCGGTGACGGCCATGGCGTGGACCCTACCGATCGTCGTCGCCGGTCACGCGGACGACCCGGTCGACCACCCGGCGGGCTGCGGGCACCAGGCCGTCGGTCGTGATCACGGTGACGACGAGCAGTCCGAGCCCCCACACGAGGAACGCCCCGCCCCCCGGCGCGTCGGGGAGCACGCCCCGCGCCCCGAACGCCCACCCGGTCTCCGCCATGAACCACGGCACGCCGATGAACAGGGCCGCGGCGAGCGAGGGCCCGACCAGACCACGGGTTCCGCACACGGCGAGCAGGGCGTACAACGCGAGCGAACGGGACACGTCGAACCGGGAAGCGGTCACCGCCTGGGTCTGCACGGCGACGAGGCCACCGCCGAGCGCGGCGAGCCCCGAGGCGATCCCGAAGGTGAGCGTGCGCACCCGCGTCACCGGCACGCCCATCGCCGCGGCCGCGACGTCGTTCTCCGCCGCCGCCCGGATCGCCCGGCCGATCCCGCTCCGTCGGATGTTGGTCAGCATCCACGCGACGGCGACCGCGACGGCGATCACGACGAGGTGCAGCCACGCGTAGGTCCGGTCCGTCGGGAGGCCCAGCCACGACGGTGCGGTGGGAAGCTGCATGGGCGGCGGGCCGAGCTCGCCGCCGGTGATCGAGCTGAACCGGTTGAGCAACGACGGGAAGATCACGGCGAGGCACAGGGTGACCATCGCCAGCTCCTGGCCGCGGATCCGCAGAGCCGGCAGGCCAAGCAGCGTGCCGACGGCGAACCCGACGAGGGTGGCGAGCGCAACCCCGACGAGCGCAGGGACCCCGGCCCGGTACGCGATCACCGAGCTCGCGTACGCCCCGACCCCCATGAACGTGGCGTGCCCGAGGGAGATCCGACCGGCGTCCCCGAGCAGGAACCCGAGCCCCCACGCGGCGATCGCCGTCCCGACGAGCTCGGTGAGCAGCCGGGCCTCGAGGTAAGGCAGCACGAGGCCGCCGACGGCGAGGGCCCCGACCAGGGCGATCCCGCCCGTCCAGCGTGCACTGCGCACCAGCGCGCCGTCGCGTCGCACGGTGAAACGAGCCGGCCGGCCCGGGAACGGGACTGGGGCGGCGACCGCCGGCGCGTCGGGGTCCTGCCGGCGGACACCGAAGAGTCCCTGCGGTCGCAGGTACAGCATCACGCTCATCGCGACGACGAGCAGGGGGAACGCACCGGTCGTCTTCACCCCGGGCACGTACGCGGCGACCATCGTCTGGCCGAGGCCGACGAGCACTCCGCCGAAGAGCGCGCCGCCGGGGCTCGCAAGCCCGCCGATCGTCGCGGCGACGAGGGAGAACACGAGGAGGCGGGTCATCATCGCCGGGGTCAGCAGGACCGTGCTCGCGGCGAGGCAGCCGACGAGTGTGCCGATCGCGGCGGCGAGCGCCCATGCCCCCGAGAGCACCCGCCCCGAGCGGATCCCGCACAGCGCCGCATGCGGCCGGTGCGACGCGACCGCACGGAAGGCGAGCCCGACCCGGCTGCGCAGCACGAGCGACAGCAACCCGAGCACGACGAGCAGGGTGACCCATGTGCCCACGGTCGCGTACCGGATCCGGACCGACCCGATGATGAACTGGTCGAGCGGGTCCGACCCGAACGGTGAGGGGAACGGACGTTGGCCGCGACCCCACCACCGGCTGACCGCGGCGTTCACGAGCAGCATCAGGCCGACCGAGAGCGAGATCGCGGCGACGTTCGAACGCGCCGACGCCCGACGGAGCACCACCCGCTCGAGGGCGACGGCGATGACGGCGCTCACCACCATCGCGGCGGGGATCGTCGCCCACTGCGCCCACGGGGTGCCCGGCAGGACCCGTGACGCGGTCACCGTCCACGCCACCGTCGCCGAGATCGGTGCGCCGAGCACGAACGCGACATAGGTGCCGAGCGTGGCGAGCTCGCCCTGGGCGAGGTTCACCCGCCCGCTCGCCCGGTAGACGAGCGTGAGCGCCAGCGCGAGCGAGCCGTAGAGCGCGCCGTTCGTCAGCCCGTCGATGACCCGTTGCAGGAATAGCACCATCGTGGGCCGTCGGTTCAGACGGTCGGCAGGGCGCCGGCGGCGGCGAGGGCGGCGACCTCGTCGGGGTGGAACCCGAGGACGTCGACGAGCACCTCGTTCGTGTGTTGACCGAGCGTCGGCGCGGCCCGGCGCAAGCCGTTCGGGGTGTTCCGGAGGCGCCACGGCACGCCCGGCACGGGTCGCACCCCGGTGAGCGCGTGCTCGGGTCGTTCGATCATCCCGATCGCCTCCATCTGGGGGTCCCCGGCCCAGAGCGCGAGCGGGGACAGCGACGGGAACGCCGCGACGCCGACGGCCTGCAACGCCCGGGTGACCTCCCAGCGGTCGCGGGTCGCGCACCAGGCGGCGATCCGTTCGTCGAGGGCGTCTTCGGCGGACTTTCGGGCCGCCGTGGTAGCGAACCGGGGGTCGGCGCCGAGGGTCGGATCGACGACGGAGCAGAGCGCCTGCCACATCGTGTCGTCGGTGCAGCAGATGCTCACCCACTCGTCGTCGCCGGTGGTCCGGTACACGCTGTGCGGCGCCCACTTCGGGTCCTTGTTCCCGATCGGACCGGGTGGGGTCCCGGTGCTCCGGTACTCCATCCACAGCTCCCCGGTCGTCGCCGCGATCGCCTCGACCATGGCCACGTCGAGGCGGGCGACCTCGCCGTTGCGGCGGCGGGCGGTGATTGCGTTCACAACCGCCCAGGCGGCGGTGAGCCCGGTGGTCGGGTCGCCGGTGGCGATCCCGGTCTCGCGGGGGTTGCCGCCTTCGTAGCCGGTGGCGGCGTACAGCCCGGCGACCGCACCACCGACCGGTCCGTACGCCATGTACCCCGCCGCGGGACCGTCCTGTCCGTAGCCGGACAGCGAGGTCACGATGACGTCGGGGTTGATGGCCCGGAGCTCCTCGACGGAGAACCCGAGGTCGGCGAGCGTACCGACGGCGAAGTTCTCCACGACGACGTCGCACCAGGCGATCATCCGCCGGATGATCTCGCGTGCCGCCTCGTTGCGCAGGTCGATGCCGAGGCTCCGCTTGTCGGAGTTGTACACCTGGAACAAGCCGTTCGTATCGGGCGTGAGGTCGACGCCCTTGGGGGGGAAGGGGAGGCGGCGGAACAGGCACAGGAACGACGGGGACTCGAGGCGGATCACGTCGGCACCGAGGTGTGCGAGCAGTTGCGTGCAGTACGGACCCGCCCAGATCCAGCTGAAGTCGCACACCTTGACGCCCTCGAGCGGTCGAGTGAGGGACCCCGGCGCGACCGGACTCGCCGCGGGCGCGGTCTCCTCCCGGGGGAGCCAGGTCGCCCCGTCGTGCGCGCCACGAGCCGGTGCGACCGACCGCAACCGCCACCAGGGGCGGTCCACCTGGAAGCCGGAGCCGGGGAGCTTCACGCCGTCCGGGTCCTCGGCGAAGAACTCGCGGGCGACGAACTGGGCGTTCCGCTCGAGCTGCTCCATCGTGGACACGGGCGACACGCACACCCGCGCCTCCTGCCCACGCACGTACAGGTCGTCGACCCGCTGCGTGGCGAACCACTCCGCCAGGTAGATGTCGAGCAGGTCGACGTTCGCCCGGCGTGACTCGTTGTCGGCGAAGATCTCCATCTGCGCCCACTCGGGGTCGCCCATGATGCGCCGCAGCGACTCCCACTGCGCCTGCTCGACGCAGACGAACTGCATCAGGCCGTCCTCGCAGGCGTACACGTTCCAGGGGGCGAGGGATTTCACGCCGACGCGTGAGGCGTCGTTCTCGCCGAAGAGGGCACCGGCCGGCGACGTCTCCGCCATGCGGGCGACCGCCCCGAGCACGGAGAAGTCGATCACCTCGCCGGACCCGGTGCGGTCGGCGCGGTCGAACGCGGCGAGGGCGGCGGTCGCCGCGACGGTCGCAGCGATGAGGGACGTGTGGCTGCCTCCCGCCTTGATCGGGGGGAGGTCGGCCCGGTCCGAGGAGCCGGGGGAAAGGTTCCCCCAGGTCGAACCGTGCACGACGTTCAGCTCGGTCGCCGCGTAGTCGGCGTAGGGGCCGACGCCGCCGAAGGGGGTGAGGGCGCAGACGACGAGCCGCGGGTGGCGGGCGAGGAGGTCGTCGCCGGCGACGCCGAGCTCGGCGGCGGCGGTGGGACGGAGGTCATGGAGGACGACGTCCGCGCCGTCGAGGAGGTCGTCGAGGCCGGTCGTGGTCGACCGCTTCGACGTGCCGAGCCAACGGAACAGGTCGTGGGGGCGGTCCCGGACGATGTCGTGGTCGGTCTCATACCGGACGACGTCGGCGCCGAGGTCACCGAACAGCTTCGCCGCCCACGCCGGGCCGATCCCGCCAGCGATCTCGAGCACGCGGACGCCCTCGAGTCCGGTGCGCGTCGATGATTCCCCTGCGGTCATGCTCTCCCCCTCGTCGGTGACGGGAGCGTACTCCCGTGTCCGTGGGGTCAGGTCGTCGTCGGGGTCGTCCGGCGGAGCACGAGCAGGCCGACGGCGACGCCGAGAGCGAGAGCCCCGGCCCCCGTCACCGTCGCCCGGTCGAGCCACTGCGGGGCGTCCGTCGGGACCCACGCTCGCACCGGTGCCGCCCGACGGGACCACGCCCACAGGCCCAGTTCGAGGGCGGCGAGCGCGCCCAGCAGGTCGACGCCGAAGCGGGACACCCGGCCCGTCCGGCCGAGCACGAGCGCGCCGAGGGCGGCGACGAGCGCCGTGGCCGGGAGCAGCCACAGGGTCACCGACGGCTCGGTCTCCGCCGGCACCGACCGGTAGGCCCAACCGCCGAGCACGGTCGCCAGCGCGGCGCCGCCGGCTGCGACGGTGAGCAGCCCGGAACGGTTGCCGACGCGGCGTCCACCGAGGAGGAGCGCGCCGACCGCTGCGAACGCGATCGACCCGCCGACGATCGCCGCGGCGGGTGACGGTCGGGCGAGCAGCACCGACCGGACGTGCACGTCGACCTCGTCGCCGTCGACGACGAGGGGGATGACCGCCTCGAGGATCGTGTCACCCGGTTCCGCCCCCGGCGGTCGGGCCGGGTTCATCCAGTGGGCACGGTGGTCGTGCCAGGCGTAGCTGCCGTCGGTCGCGACGACCCGCCAGTCGGGCTCGGCCCCAGGCGTCGCCGACGGCGGGGGTTCGGTCGATCCGTAGCGGTCGTCGTTCAGCCAGCGGCTCGGGGACGCCTCGTTCCGTTCGACGGTGCCGTCGGCGCCGAAGCGCAGGTAGGGCTCACCGCGGTAGCCGACGACGTCGACGGTGGTGCCGCGTTCGGCGCGCAGGAGCACGAACGAGTCGCCGCCGACGACGCGCACGTCGATCGCCGGTGTGGCCGGGTCGACGCGGACGACCTCGGTTCGGTAGTCGGTCGGTCCGGCCGGGTCGGCGGCTGCGGGACCGGCGCTGACGACGAGGCCGGCGAGCGCCAGGCCGAACGCGCCGAGGAACGTGCGGAGTCGTCGACGCGTCATCGGACCGTGATGGCGATCTCGCCGCTGGGGTGCACGCTGCACGCCCCCTCGTAACGCCCCGCCGACGCGAACCGTTGACGGAGCGTCTCGCCGCCCCGGATGAAGAACGGGCCGACGAGATGCCCGCGGTCGTCGTCGTTGCGGATCTCGATGACGTCCCCGACCCGGACGTCGAGGGCGGCGGGCAGCACCTCGATCGGCTGACCCCGGTCGGCCGCCTCGCCGGCTCCCGGGGGGATCACGAACCGGAGGTCCGCCTCGCGGTCCGCTGCCGCGACCCGGAACGTGTCGTCCCCGCCGCAGGCGACGCCGGTGGACAGCACGCCGGCCAGGGCGACCGCAGCCACCGCTCGGCGGAGGCGCTTCGGGGCGGACGGCACCCTCCGAGGATAACGACGGTCCCCGGGCAGCCGGTCCGTCGAAGCGGCAGACTGCGTCCATGACGGCCGTACCTGCCCCGGCGACCCCCGGTGCGAAGATGAACTACCTGATCCGGCGCCGACCGACGTCGACGCGTGAGGAGCTCGTCGCGCACTGGTTCGCGAACCACATGCCGAACGTGATCGCCGGCCAGCTCGACCGGGCGTCCCGGGGCGAGTTGCACGCCTGGCGCTACATCGCGACCCTCTTCGACCCCCTCGCCGACGGCTCCCAGCCCTGGGACGGGGTCGCCCAGCTCTGGTGGGACCAGGTGCTCCCGCAACCGGCGGTCCCTCACGGCACCGAGCCGGCGGACATGTTCCAGCACAAGGCGGAGCCGTACTCGCCGTGGGCGACGGTGGAGCACGTCGTGCTCGACGGCATGGTGCCGGTGGTGCCGAACAGCATCGGCGCACCGTTCCCGACGACCCGGACGGGGATGGTGAAGATGGTGGCGCTCGTCGCCGCGCGTGACGGTGTCGACCTCGCGGCGATGCACCGGAGCTGGCTCGAGGTACACGCCCCGAACGTGGTCACCACGCTGCAGGCCGTCGGCGCCGTCCGGTATGTGGTGAACCTCTCCAGCGACCCGACGACGGCGCCGTTCGCGGGGATGGCGGAGCTGTGGTTCCGGTCGGTGGACGACCTGCGCCGGTTCGAACGTGAGGTCGAGCCCGACCCGTTCGGCGATCTCGTCGACCCGGCGCGCAGCCTCCGCTTCCGGGCGCACACGGAGATGATCGGGATCCCGTGACCGAGCTCGTCGCATCGCGGAGTGCCGGCCCGCTCGCCGGCCTGCGGGTGGTGGAGATCTCCGTGTACGCGCAGGGACCGGTCGCCGGCATGATCCTCGCGTCGCTCGGCGCCGACGTCGTCAAGATCGAGGCGGTCGGACACGGTGATCCGTTCCGCAGCTACCTCGGCATGTACGGCGTGCAGCTCGACGACGACGGTCGGCGGTGGATCTTCGCGTCGGTGAACCGTGGGAAGCGGTGCATCGCGCTCGACGTCGGCTCGGAGGCCGGTCGCCCGGTGTTCCACCGGCTGCTCGCCGACGCGGACGTGTTCGTCACCAACCTGCGCCCGGATTCCCTCGACCGTCTGGGGGCCGATGAGGCGACCGTGCGGGCGCTGAACCCGCGCATCGTCTACGCGCGCGGCGCCGGGTTCGCGATGCGGGGCGAGCTCGCGTCGCTCCCCTGTCAGGACACGGTCGGTATGGCGTACTCGGGGTTCATGGATCTCGTGTCGACGACCGAGGAACCGAACTACCCGCCCGGTGCGATCAGCGACGTGGCGACCGGGTCGAACCTCGCGTCGGCGATCCTCGCCGGACTGGTGCAGCGCTCGATCACCGGGCAGGGGTCCACGGTGGGGACGTCGCAGGTGCAGACCATGCTCTGGTTGCAGCTCTTCGGCGCCGGGTTCGTGAACAACCTCGGGCAGGCACCGGCCCGGTTCGACGTGGCGAACCCGTCGAGCCCGCTGCTCAGCATGTACGAGACGGCCGACGGGTGGATCTCCATCGGCGCGGTGAACGACCCGCAGTGGCGAGTCATCGCGACGACGATGGATCTCGCCCACCTCCTCGACGATCCCCGGTTCGCGACGCTTCCCGATCTCATCGACAACACGGTCGAGGGCACGCCGATCCTCGCCGCGGCGTTCCGGTCGCAGCCGACGGCGCACTGGTGGGACCTGTTCCGCAGCGCGGGCATCTGGGTGGCACCGGTCAATCGGCTCGGTGACCTCGCGTCGGATACGTCGATCCTCGAGAACGAGTACCTCGTCACGTTCCCCGACGGGTCCGTCGGCACCCCCGCACCGTTCGAGGTCGACGGATGGCGCGGGGCGCGGACGGTGGCGTCCGACTACGGCGCGGACACCGACGACGTCCTCGCTGAACTCGGCTACGACGTCGACGACGTGGTGGCGTTACGGGTCGCCGGTGCGGTGTTCTGACCGACCTCAGCCACCGGTGCGCGGCCCGAGGCCACGCGCCTGACCGAACACCTTCGCCGGCGCGTCACGATTGACCGACGGCAGGTCGGGTGCCCGGTAGACGGCCATGCGGACGTTCTGTGCGCAGTCCCCTTCGAGGGTGCACCCGAGCACGCCGGAGATTCCCGGGTACCCGCTCACCCGGAGCAGTTCGGTGCGCACCTGCGCGCGATCGATGAGCAGTCCGCCGTCCGCGGTCGGTACGGCCGACCGGCGGATCGCGTCGAACAGGAGTTGCGTGGCGTCGAAGGCGTGGGCGTGGAAGTCGGTGATCGGGTCGCGGCCGGTGTTGCGGCGGTACGCGTCGAGGAACGCGGTCGCGTAGAACTCGTTGTCGTCGTAGAAGCTGAAGTCGGGACCGGATGCGTACAGCTCGCCGAGGTCGGCGCCGAGCGCGGTCAGCAGCGTCGGCTCCGAGCACGCCTCCCCGACGAGGAGCGGGAGCTCGCGCAGTGTCGGCCGGTCGCGCACGGCCCGGGCGATCGGTTCGCACGACGGGCTCACCACGGAAAGGAACACGAGTTGCGGACCGGTAGCGGCGATCCGGGCGGCGAGCGCCGCATCGGTCTCGCCCGCGGGGCGGGTGATCACCGTCGCGGTCCCGCCGCGGCGGCGGATCGTCTCGGCGAACACGGTGGCGAGCTGCGTCGAGTACGACTCGCCCTCGAGCGCGACGGCGGTCACCGTCGTCCAACCGCGACTCGTCGCGAAGTTCGCCGTGACCGTGCCCTGCACGACGTCGTTCCACGCCACGCGGAAGTAGTACGGCTCGTGCCGGTTCGGATCGGTGAGTGACGGTGCCGTGTTCGACGGTGAGATGAGCGGGATCTTGGCGGCGCTGAACGCCTTGTCGGCGACGTCGAGGGCTGCCGTCGAGCACGTGGTGCCGATCACCCCGAGCAGTTGCCGTTCGGCGATGAGCTGCTGTTGCGCCGTGGTGGTCGTTGCGGCCGAGCAGCCGTCGTCTCGTTCGAGGAGGACGACCGACCGGCCCAACAGGGTCCCGTCGATGCCGTCGAAGGTGCCGTCGAGGTAGTCGACCGCGAGCTCGATGGCCGCGGCGGAGTCCTGGCCGGTCGGCCGCCGGGCCGAGAGGAGGGATCCGATGATGATCGGGTCGTCGGGGCCGATGCGGACACAGTCGGCGGCGGTCGGGTCGCATCCTTGGTCGACGGCCTGGTCGGTGGTCGCACGCACCCACGACAGGTACTCCCCGGCTCGGAGGTCGGCGGCGACGTCGGCGATCGGTCGGGGCGACACGGTGAACGCGCCACGGAACGGCGCGCTCACGGCGAGGACCGCGCCGAGGTCGAGGCCGACGAGCACGATCACGCCGGCGGCGACGGTGGAGTACCGCCGCCCGTGCCGAGCGGCGACGAGGAGGGCCTCCACGATGAAGGCGATCCCCGACAGCAGGGCGAGGACGAACAGGGGCACGGGGAGCTCCTGTTCGGCGACGGCGAGCCGGTGGCCGCGGGCGACGGTGATCGCGGTCGCGGACTTGCTCAGCTCGTCGGCGGCCTGTCCGGGCGCGTAGTCGCGGTTCCCGATCCGGGCGACGTCCTGTTGGAGGTCGGCGAGGCGGTCGAACGCCTCGGAGTCCGGGTTCTCGCCGGCGAGCGCCGGCCATTCGCTCGCGGTGACCGCTTCGCCGTAGCGGGCGAGCCGATCCTGCAGCAGGGTGGCGTCGGCGGGAGGGAACACGGCGCTCGTGTATGCGAGGGAGCTCATCGCGGCGGCTTCGTTCGCAACGGTCCGCTGCATCTCGCGGAGGGTCCCGTACTCCTGGGCGATGAGGAAACCGGTGAGGATGGCGAACAGGCCGGCGGCCCCGCTCACACTCGCCCCGGCGATCGCGTCCCGGACCCGGGCGGGGAGACGCCCGAGCAGCACGGTCGCTGCGACACCCGCGACCGAGACGAGCAGGACCGCTGCAGCGAGGATCCACAGAGTGGACATCGAAGTCAGCCAGATCACGACGAGAGATCTTGCCGCGGCCCGGCACGTATCGCCAAGTGACGAGGTGCACAGCCTGCCGGGGTAACGATCGTCCTGCCAGGGACGATGACAGCGGTGTCGGAGCGACACGGAGGTCGACAGATGTCTCGACGGATGATGGCAGTGGTGGGGTTGACGGTGGCCGGGATGCTCGGTGCCGCCGGTGTCGCAGGTGCGGCCGATGCGGCAACCTCGGGCCTCGTGCTCGACGCCGCGCTCGACGTGCTCGGCCTCGAACTCGACGACGCCGACCTCCGCGCCGACCTGATCGACGGGGTCGGCGACGCGATCGACGACGGTGTGATCGACGACGGCGTGATCGACGCCATCACGGACGATCCGGACGGTGTCGACCTCGACGACCAGCTCGACGACGCCATCGCCCGGTGGGCCGAGGACGCCCCCGCATGGCGCATCGCCTACGCCGAGGCTCGGACCGAGTTCCGAGCGTGCGTGGACGGTCGTGACGAGGGCGAGAACGCGTCAGGCTGTGCTGCCGATCTCGTCGCAGCGCTCCGAGCCGCCCGCGAGGAGCGGCGGGAATCACCGATCGCAACCGCTCCGGGCCGGACGAATCCGGGCACCGGGACCGGTGCACCGTCGACCTCGGTTGCCGGCCCGAGCGCTGAGCTCAGCGATCGACCCGGCAACGGCAACGGCAACAGCGGCCAGGACCGGCCGTCGACGACCCGGCAGGCGCCCACGACGTCGCAGCGCGGCGCGAAAGCTCCCGGAAAGCAGGGCCGCTCCTGATGCGAGGTCGTGTCCTGGTCACCGGGATGCTCGCCGTCGGTCTCCTCGCCGGCTGCACGGGCGACGCCGAGCGGGCCACGCCCGCAGCCGACCGCCCCGTCGCCGAGTCGATCACCGACGCCGCAGCACTCCGGCCGTCCGGCGTCCTCCTCGCCGCCGTCCTGCTCGCCACCGGCGACGTCGGCGCCGCCGTGGCGGAAGGCATCGTCTCGCCGGAAGAGGTCGATGCGGCCGTCGCCGCCGTCGCGGCGGGTGACCTCGACTACTGGCGGGTCGCCGTGTCGTCCGGTTCCCGCTGAGGCGGCGGCGCAGCGCGGCTACGGTCCGCGTATGGCACGGGGTCTGCTCGCTCCCTACCGGGTGCTCGACTGCACCGACGAGCGGGGCGCGTTCGCCGGCCTGCTGCTCGCTCAGCTCGGCGCCGACGTGGTCCTCGTCGAACCACCGGACGGCGGTCGCACCCGCCGGACGGCACCGTTCGTCGACGACGTCCCCGGGGTCGAACGTTCCCTGGTTCACCAGGTGCTCAACCGGGGGAAGCGTTCGGTCGTCGCGGAACGGTCCGCGCTGCTCGACCTCGTCACCGATGTCGACGTCCTGCTCACGAGCGGTGGTCCGGCGGAGCTCGCCGCAGCGGGGATCCCGTCGGCCGATGTGCTGCTCGGGCGGAACCCGGGCCTCGTCGTCGCGAACGTCAGCGGGTTCGGGCTGACGGGTCCGAAGGCCGACTGGGCCGACGGCGACCTCGTGTGCGCAGCGGCCGGGTTGCAGCTCTCCCTCACCGGTGACGCCGATCGTCCGCCGTTGCGATGCGCCGTGCCGCAGGTGTTCGCGTCGGCGTGCGGCGACGCGGTCGTCGGCGTGCTCGTCGCTCTCGCAGAACGCCAACGGTCGGGTCGCGGCCAGGTGGTGGACTGCTCGGCGCAGGAGTCCTGGGTCTGGGCGTCGTTCTACCTGTCGTACGCGACGCCCTGGCGGTCGCCGGTGTCGTCACGCAACGGTGCCGCGCCGCGCACCGGACGGTCGACGATCCGGTTCGATTTCCCTGCCGCCGACGGTGCGGTGACGATCACGCTTGCGTTCGGTGCCGCGGTCGGGCCGTACACGAACCGGCTCGTCGCCTGGATGGCCGCGGCCGGCGAGTGCGACGGCGAGCTCGCCACCACCGACTGGTCGACGTTCGACCTGGCATCGGACCCGGGTCGCCAGGTCCGTCTGAACGACGCCGTCGCGGCGTTCACCGGTCGCCGGACGAAGGCCGAACTCCTTGCGGCGTCACGGGAGCGACGGCTGTTGCTCGCCCCGGCATTGCGACTCGACGAGGTGCTCGCTGCCGAGCAGTTCGCCGAGCGGGGTTCGTGGGCGGCCGTTCCCATCGAGGGCGGTCGGACGGTTCGGGTTCCGGGCAGGTTCGCGCAGGCCGTCCCCGAACCCTTGGCGTCGCTGCAGCCGGCGCCGCTGCTCGGCTCGTCGACGTTCCCGCCCTTCGCCGCCCGACTGCCCGAGTCCGCCGCCGGGGATCGTGGCGCTGCCCCGCTCGAGGGTCTGCGGGTGCTCGATCTGACGACGTCGTTCGCGGGCCCGCTCACCGGTCGGATGCTGGCCGCGTTCGGCGTCAGGGTGGTGAAGGTCGAGTCCGAGCGTCGCCCCGACTTCGCCCGGACGACGGGACCGTTCCTCGATCCGACGATCGACGGGTCGGCGTCGTACGCCCACACGAACGCCAACAAGTGGTCGATCACCCTCGACCTGTCGAACCCGGCGGCTCGGCCGGTGCTCGAGGACCTCGCGCGCTGGGCGGACGTGATCATCGACGCGTACGCACCGGGAGCGCTCGGCCGCATGGGGCTCGACGAGATGACGTTGCGACGCCTGAACCCGACGGTCGTGCTCCTGCAGTCGACGATGCTCGGCCAGACCGGGCCGTTCGCGTCGATGCCCGGGTACGGGAACATGGCGGGCGCGTTGTGCGGGTTCTTCACCACCACGGCGTGGCCGGATCGCTCGCCGGTCGGACCGTGTGGCGCGTACACCGACATGGTGTCGCCGCGCTTCGCCGCCGCGGCGATCCTCGCGGCGCTCGACCACCGGCGCCGGACCGGGGTCGGGTCGCGCGTCGATCTCGGCCAGGGCGAGGCGTGTCTGCAACTCCTCGCACTCGGGATCGCGGACTCTCAGGCGAACGGACGGAGCTGGGAGCACGTCGGCAACCGCGACGCGTTCCGGGCGCCGCACGGGGTGTACCCCGCGCTCGGCGACGACGCGTGGGTCGCGGTGGCGTGTGCGGATGATGCGCAGTGGTCGGCGCTCGCCGCCGTGCTGGGCCGGGCCGACCTCGCCGGGCTGTCGCTCGACGAACGGATCGGTCGCCACGACGAGCTCGACGATGTGATCGCCGCGTGGACCGTGACGCAGAGCGGTGATGCGGCGGCGAGGGTGCTGCAGGGGGCCGGGGTCGCTGCGCACGCCGTGCAGAACAGCCCCGAATGTGCGGTCGACCCGCAGTTGCTGCACCGGGGTTGGGTGATGGACCTCCCGCACTCGGCGATCGGCTCGCTCGCCGTCGGTGTCCCGCCGATGCGGCTGTCACGGACGCCCGCTCGCCTCGAGACCGCCGGACCGTGCCTCGGCGAGCACACGGCGGAAGTGCTCACCGAACTGCTCGGCTACGGCGACGACCGGATCGCCGAGCTCGCCGTCGCCGACGTGCTCCGCTGACGGTACGGTCGCGGCATGCAGGTCACCGACACCGAACGCGCCTTCCGGGCCATGGTCCGCCAGTACGTCGAGGACAAGGTGAACCCGCGCATCCCGGAATGGGAGGACGCGGGGATCATGCCGTTGCACGAGATCTTCTCGGACATGGCGGCGCTCGGCATGCTCGGTCTCGAGTACGACCCCGCCTACGGCGGCCAGGGTGCCGACCACGTGTACACGCTCGTCCTCGCCGAGGAGTTCGGTCGGTGCGATCACGGCTCGTTGCCGATGGCGCTCGGTGTGCAGGTCGACATGGCGACGCCGTCGCTCGCCCGGTTCGGCACGCACGAGCAGAAGGAGCGGTTCCTCCGTCCGGCGCTCGAGGGTCGGATGGTGGCGTCGATCGCGGTCAGCGAACCCGACCACGGGTCCGACGTGGCGGGGATCCGCACCCGCGCCGTGCGTGACGGTGACGAGTGGGTGATCAACGGGTCGAAGATGTGGATCACGAGCTCGGTGCAGGCCGACTGGTTGTGCCTCCTCGCCCGCACCTCCGACGAGGGCGGCTACGCGGGGATGAGCCAGATCATCGTCCCGACCGACACCCCCGGGTTCAGCGTCTCCCGAAAGCTCGACAAGCTGGGGATGCGGGCGTCGGACACGGCGTTGTTGGCGTTCGACGACTGCCGGGTCCCGGTGGCGAACACGGTCGGTGCGGTCGGCAAGGGCTTCCAGCAGCAGATGGCCCAGTTCGTCGTCGAACGGATGTGGGGCGCGTACGCCGTGGTCGGTGCGTGCGACCTCGCACTCGAGCGGACCGCTGCGTACCTGCGGGAGCGCACGGTGTTCGGCGAACCGTTGCTCGCCAAGCAGTACATCCAGTTCAAGCTCGCCGAGCTCGCCGCCGAGGTCGACCTGCTCCGGTCCTACAACCGGTCGATCGCCGAGGCCTACCAGCGGGGTGAGGACACGACGAGGCAGGCGACCATCGCGAAGCTCACGGCCGGCCGGCTCGTCCGACGGGTCGCGGACGAGTGCCTGCAGTTCCACGGTGGGATCGGGTACGTCGAGGAGACGTGGACGGCCCGGTTCTTCCGCGACAACCGCCTCACCTCCATCGGAGGCGGGGCGGACGAGGTGATGCTGCAGGTCCTCGCCCGGATGGACGGCTTCGTCGCCTGAACGCCCGCCGGCTCAGACCGCGGCGCCGGTGAGCGCTCCGATGCCGAGCGCAATGAGCAGTGCGGCGGTGCCGCCGACGAGGACGCGTACCGCCGCCCGCCCGGTCGGGGCACCGCCGAGGCGTGCGCCGGTCGCGCCGAGCGCGACGAGGCCGACGAGGGTGACGAGCATCGTGGCGACGACCCGTGCTGCGTCGGGGGCGCCGACGACGACGAGGATCGGGATCAGCGCCCCGACGACGAAGCTGAGCGCGGAGACCGCGCTCGCCTGCACCGGGTTGGCGAGGTTGTCGAGGTTGATGCCGAGCTCGTCGCGGGCGTGGATGCGCAGCAGGTTGTGGCGGCCGAGTTCGTCGGCGACGAGCGCCGCGGTTGCCGGTGACAGCCCGCGGGCCTCGTAGATCGCGGCGAGCTCGGCGTGTTCGGCCTCGGGGAAGTCGCGCAGTTCGGCGGTCTCCCGGGCGAGGTCGGCCTGTTCGGTGTCCCGCTGGGAGCTGACGGACACGTACTCACCGGCGGCCATCGACAGCGATCCTGCGGTCATGCCGGCGATCCCGGCGACGAGCACGGCCGACCTCCCGCTGTCGGCTGCGGCGACGCCGACGATGAGTGCAGCGGTCGAGATCAGGCCGTCGTTGGCGCCGAGGACGGCGGCACGCAGCCAACCGGCACGTTCGCTCTTGTGCTCCTCGGCGGGCTGTTCGGGGGATGCGGACATGGGTCCAGCATGGCGGATCGGGTGGAGCTTTCGGCAAGGCGATCCCGGCACCGTGGGCCCCGCGCCCGGGTAGGGTCCCCGGATGGCCGCCCGACTCGTCGCCCGCAACGATGTTCCCGACGCCGTCGACACGCTCCTCCGGGCGTTCTCGGAGGATCCGCTGACCGTCTGGCTCTACCCCGACGGGGGTGAGGCCGCTCGGTCGTGGTTCGAGGTCGGCGTCCGTGCGGGTGTGCGCCGGGGCCACACCTACCGTTCGGGTGACGGCGGGGCGGTTGCGGTGTGGGCGCCGCCGTCGGTGAACAACCTCGACCGCAACGACGGTGCGGCGCTGCAGGCGGCGATGGCCGAGCACTACGGCGACGCCGGTCTCGCCAGGCTCGCCGCGGCGGCGCAGGCCACCGGCGTGGCGCACCCGCACGAGCCGCACTTCTACCTGTTCCTGCTCGGGGCCGCCGAACGCGGCCGGGGCGGGGGTGCCGAGGCGATCGCCCCGGTGTTGCGGGCGTGCGACGAGCAGGGTTGGCCCGCCTACCTCGAGTCGTCGAGTCCGCTGAACGTGTCGTTCTACGAACGGCAGGGGTTCACGCCGACCCGGCCGATCGAGATCGACGGCGGTCCGACGCTGCTCGGGATGTGGCGCGACCCGCAGCCGCGCTGACCGGGCCGGTCAGGTCCCGGCGACCTCGGCGGTGAGCGCGAAGACCGGGTCGAACGCCGCGATGCCCGTGGGTTCGCCGGGCTGTTCGACACGAAGGATCACGATCTCGTCGGCGAGTCCCTCGTAGGCGCGGACGCGCGCCGCGCACTGCGCCGGGGTGCCGGTGATCGTCATCGTGTCGATCACCTCGTCGGGCACGAGGGCCATCGCCTCGCGGGTCCGACCTGCGGGCATGAGCTCGGTGGCACGGTCCGCGAACTCGCCGAACCCGAGCTGGCGGAGCTGGGAGTCGTAGTAGGGGTGCGGCACCGGGTGGTACAGCCCGCAGATCTTGTGGCGGACCGCTTCCCGGGCGATCTCCTCGTCGTCGTTCACGCTCACGAGCGCACCCATCGGGAACGCGAGCGCTTCCGGGTCGCGCCCGACGGCGACCGCACCTTCACGGGCGTTCGGCATCACGACGTCGCGCAGGAACGTCGGCGACGACATGATCCCCACAGCGACGCCGTCGGCGACCTCGCCGGCGAGACGCACCATCCGCGGTCCCGACGCCGACAGCCAGACCGGCAGGGCGGGGCGGGCCGGTTCGAACGTGGCCCGCCAGCGGATCCGGTGCTCCGGTCCCTCGAAACGCACGGGTTCACCAGCCCGGGCGGCGACGACCTGTCGAACGATCGTCACGTAGTCACGCAGTTTGCGCACCGGTGTCGCCGTGTCGGCACCCATGTACCACTCGTTCATGTGGCGGTTGCCGGTGCCCACACCGAGCACGAACCGCCCACCGCTCAGCTCGTCGAGGTCCCGGGCGGTGATGCCGGTGAGCCAGGGGTCGCGGGCGTAGGCGTTCACCACGTAGGTGCCGACGGTGATCCGTTCGGTCGCAGCGATCACTGCGGCGGCGGCGACGACGGCGGACCGTTGCGCCTCGGCCGGGTACATCGCCGCCATACCGGCCGCCTCACCGGCGCGGGCGAGGTCGACGAGGGCGCCGAGAGACGGATCGAAACCGAGGAGCAGACCGAGGCGCATGGCGGCACGCTACCGTTGCGCCACCGAGCCAGGGAGGCCCCCCATGACGACGCCGACACCGCCAGGTTGGTACCCCGACACCAACGCTCCGGGGACCGAGCGGTACTGGGACGGGAACGCCTGGACGGCGCAGACCCGTCCGATCGGTGGCGCCGCCCCCTGCGCCGGGCTACGGCGCACCGGCCGCACCGGAGTACGGCGCACCGGCGGCGCCTGCCGCACCCGGCTATGGCGCACCGGGGTACGCCGCACCGAACTACGGCGCACCCGGCGCCGGGGCTCCGGCGTACACGCCCGTCCCGGCGAAGAAGCGCAGTGTCGGCAAGATCCTGCTGATCATCTTCCTCGTGCTCGTCGTCGTGTGCGGCGGCGGTGGCGGCGCGGCGTTCTTCTTCGGGTACCGGGCCATCTCGGCGAAGCTCGAACCGGGCAAGGACTACCTCGAGGCGATCGCTGCACGCGATGTCGAGGCTGCCGAGGCACTCACCTGTCCGTCCGGTCCGGATCCACGTGATGTCGCTGCAGACCTGGTCGACGTCGGATGGCGGAACCAGGCGACGGTGACGAGCTACGAGAACGACAACGGTTTCCGCACGATCACGGGCACGGTGGGCGCGAACGAGGTCCCCATCACGATCGTGCTCGGTGACGGTGACTGCATCGACGACGTCATCGTCGGCTGACACGGGAGCCTGACGTGGAGCACGGCGCTCGATCGCTCACCACCGACACGGCGCTGCGCGCCCGTGCCCGGGCCGTGATCCCCGGCGGCATGTACGGGCACCAGAACGCCCGGTCGCTCCCCGAGGGCTTCCCGCAGTTCCTCACCCACGGTGAAGGCGCGCGGATCTGGGACGTCGACGGGAACGAGTACGTCGACTTCATGTGCAGCTACGGCCCGATCGTGCTCGGTCACCACGACCGACGGGTCGACGAGGCGATCCGCGCCGCGTCGAGTGGGAACCGGGCCGACTGCCAGAACGGCCCGTCCCCGCTCATCGTCGAGCTCGCGGAGCGGCTGGTCGAGGTCGTCGACCACGCCGATTGGGCGATGTTCGCGAAGAACGGCACCGATGCCACCACGATGTGCGTCACGATCGCCCGGGCGACGACCGGCCGGCGCAAGGTGCTCGTCGCCGAGGGTGCGTACCACGGTGCCGCCCCGTGGTGCACGCCGCTGCCGACCGGTACGACGCCCGAGGACCGGGCGCATCTCGACCGCTTCCGGTTCAACGACCTCGCGTCCGTCGAAGCTGCCGTCGCACGCGCCGACGGTGACCTCGCGGCGATCGTCGTGTCGCCCTTCCGCCACGACGCGCGTTTCGACCAGGAGCTCGTCGATCCGGCGTGGGCGGCGGCACTGCGCCGGATCTGCGACGACACGGGCGCCGCACTCGTCCTCGACGACGTGCGTTGCGGCTTCCGACTTGCGTTCGGTGGGTCGTGGGAGCCGATCGGTGTGCGCCCCGACCTGAGCGCGTGGAGCAAGGCGATCGCGAACGGTCAGCCGCTCGCGGCGGTGCTCGGCAACGACCGGTTCCGGGACGGTGCCGAGCGCATCTACGTGACCGGCTCGTTCTGGTTCGCAGCCGTCCCGATGGCAGCGTCGCTCGCGACCCTCGACGCGCTCGCCGAGGACGACGCCGTGGTGCACATGGAGCGCATGGGGATGCTGCTGCGTGCCGGGCTCGCCGAGCAGGCGGCGTCGCACGGGCTCACCATCGTGCAGTCCGGTCCGCCGCAGATGCCCTTCCTCACCTTCAGCGCCGACACGGCGTTCGAGCGGGCGAACGTGTTCACGGCGACCGCGGCGCGCCATGGGGCGTACTTGCATCCTTGGCACAACTGGTTCCTGTGCGGCGCACACACGCCCGACGACATCGCCGACGCGCTCGTCGCTACCGACGTCGGGTTCGCCGCCGTGCGTGCCGCCTTCGGCGGGGACTAGGCGGGTCGTCGTGTCGGCCGAGGACGTCGAGGCGATCCGCACGCTCGTCCACCGCTACGCGGACGCGGCATGCCGCGACGATCGTGAGGCCTGGGTCGCTACCTGGGCGGACGACGGGGTGTGGGAGATCGGTCGTGGTCCGGTCGTCGGTCGGGTGGCGATCGCCGAGGCGTTCGGCCGGGCGATGGATCTCTTCGATGCGGTGGTGCAACTCGCCCACAACGGTGCGGCGTCCGTCGACGGCGATCGTGCGACGGGGCGCTGGTACATGAGCGAGGCCACCCTGACCCGCACCGGGAAACGGGCGCTCTACTTCGGCTACTACGACGACGTCTACGTGCGGTCGACCGAGGGTTGGCGGTTCGCGGGCCGCCGGCTGACCTGGCTGTACCAGGGGCCGCCCGGTCTCACCGGGGCGTTCGGTCCACCACCGGGGTACTACGCCTCCTGACGTCGATCCGGTCGCAGCCGCAAGGTGCGGGAGATCCGGCGGCGGTTGCGGGCGACGAGCCGGTACACCACTTCGGCGACGGGGCGCACCGGCCTGCTGCGGAGCAGCCGACCGATGCGGCCGGTGGCACCGCCCCGGTGTTCGAACAGGACGGCGATCGCATCGACGCCGGTGTGGTGTCGACCGCCGGCGGTGACGACGATCGCGTCCTGCACGAGGTCGCGCACCACCGGGTCGACCACGGAGGATCCGCCGACGATCGTGACGTCGTCAGCGCGGAGCGGTGCCCGCCGCGCCAGCGCGCTGCACATCCCGCAGGTGTCGTCGTAGACGACGGTCGGCCGTTCGGTCATGCGTAGAGCGCGTCGATCGTCGACTTGTACGTGGTCTCCACCACGCCCCGCCGCACCTTCATCGACGGGGTGAGCTCACCCGTCTCGACGGACAGGTCGTGGTCGAGCAGTTCCCAGCGCTTGATCGTCTCCCACTGGTTGAGGCCGGCGTTGAGTTCGTCGACGTACCGGCCGACGAGCTCGCGCACCGGTGCCGACGCGACGAGGTCCGCGTACGCCGTGCCGCCCTGGCCGTTCGCCTCGGCCCATGCGGCGAGCGCATCGGGGTCGAGGGTGATGAGCGCGACGCAGTAGTTCCGCTGGTCGCCGAAGACAAGGAACTGGCTGGCGTAGGGGCAGATCGCCTTGAACCGGGCTTCGATCGCCGGCGGGGCGATGTACTTCCCGCCGGAGGTCTTGAACAGTTCCTTGATCCGGCCGGTGATGGTCAGGTGACCGGCGTCGTCGAAGGACCCCTGGTCACCGGTGCGCAGCCAGCCGTCGCCGGTAATGGTGGCGGCGGTCTCCTCGGGGAGGTTGTGGTAGCCGTCCATGACGCCCGGACCGCGGATCTCGATCTCGTCGTTCGGGCCGAGTCGGGCCTCGGTACCGGGGATGACCCGGCCGACGGTGCCGAAGTGGTAGTCGTCGAGCCGGTTCACGAAGGCACCCGCAGCGGTCTCGGTGAGCCCGTAGCCCTCGAGGATGAGGATCCCGGCGGCGGCGAACCATTCGGCGATGTCGCGGTTCAGTGCTGCTGCGCCGGACACGAAGAACCGGACGCGGCCGCCGAACCGGGCGCGGATCTTCGTGAACACCAACTTGTCGAAGATCCGGTGCTGCACGGCGAGCGGCAACGGCACCGAGCGTCCGTCGCGTCGGCGGCGGGCGACCTCGAGTCCGACGGCGAAGGCGCGGTCGAAGATCTTCTTCTTCGCCCCGCCCTCGCTCTCGGTCATGGTGACGATGCGGGCGTGGGCCTTCTCGAAGATGCGGGGCGCGGCGCCCATGAACGTCGGCTGCACCACACCGAGGTTGTCGACGATCCGGTCGATCCGGCCGTCGATCGCAGTAGCGAACCCGCAGGCGAGCTGGGTGGAGAGCAGGACCTTGCCGAAGCTGTGCGCCATCGGGAGCCACAGGAACTGCAGATCGGTCTCGTCGAGGATGCCGAGGTCGCGGATCGCCTCGCCCTCGTACACCCACGAACGGTGGGTGAGGCGCACGCCCTTCGGACGTCCGGTCGTCCCCGAGGTGTAGATGAGGGTGGCGAGGGCCTCGGGGGCGATGGCGCGGGCGGTGTCGACGACGGCATCGGGTCGTTCGGCGAGCAGCGCTGCGCCACGCGCCTCGAGGTCGGCGAGGGAGAGCACGTCGGTGCCGTCCGCCGTGCCGTCGAAGGTGACGATCGTGCCGAGTGCCGGCAGCCGGTCCCGGCCGGACCGGATCTTCGCGATCTGCCCGTCGTCCTCGGCGAAGACGACCCGGGTCTCGGAGTCGGCGAGGATGTGGACGGTGTCCTCCTCGTTCGTCGTCGGGTACACCGTGGTGGTCGCGGCGCCGGCCGACATGATCGCGAGGTCGGCGAGGATCCACTCGAAACGTGTCGCGGAGGCGATGCCGACCCGCTGTTCGGGGGTGATCCCGAGGGCGATCAGTCCGGCGGCGAGCCGGTTCACCCGGTCAGCGGTCTGGCGCCAGGTCACCGATTCCCACCGCTCACCCACGGGGTAGCGGTACGCCTCCTGGTCGGCGGAGCGTTCCACCCGTTCGAGGAACTGCACGGCGACGTTCGCGGGCATGGTCTGCAGGAAGTCGGGCATTCGAGGTCCTCCAGGAGATCGGTTCACTAACGGTAGGCGGTCCGGGGTCGCCCGGGCGGGGCCGGACGGTCAGGTTCCGGCGAGGCGGGCGACGACGGGGGCGAAGTCCTCGAAGGCCTCCACACCGATGGTCACCACGGAGATCCCGAATCGTTCCCGACGTTCGACGACGGTGTCGACGAGTTGGTCGACGGTGCCGGCGAGCGCGTGCGGCGACGCGAGCGCAGCGTCCGGGCTGATGCCGAGCGCCGGCGCGAGGAGCGCCGCAACGCCGTCACGGTCGTCGGTGACGGCGGTGACGTGCACCCGGGTCTGCAGTTCGAGGTCGTCGTAGCGGTCGCCGGCGGCATCCGCGATCCAGGCGAGTTTGCGTTCGGTGGCGTCGACGGTGGCGTTCGGTCCGGAGCGTTCGTCGATACGTCCGGCAGCGAGGTTCACGTTCAGGCCGACGACGTCGGCGAGCCGGGCGGCTGCGCTCAACACTCGCCGTCCGCCGCCGCCCACGAGGATCGGCACGCGGGCCTGAACCGGTCGGGGGGTGAGCCGGTGGCCGCTCACCCGGTAGTGGGTGCCTTCGTGGTCGACGGTCTCGCCGTCGAGGAGCCGTCGCACGATCCCGACCGCTTCGGTGAGCCGGTCGACCCGTGTTGCGGGCGGGTCGAGCGCAATGCCCGCCTCGGTGTAGTCCGTCGTCATCCACCCGGCGCCGAGACCGAACTCGAGCCGCCCGTCGCTCAGCAGGTCGATCGTCGCAGCTTCCTTCGCAAGCACGACCGGATGGTGGTAATCGTTGCACCACACGAGCGCCCCGACCCGCAGCGTGCTCGTCGCCTCGGCCGCGGCGACGAGCGCGGGGGTGGGGGCGAGTTGCGCGTCGAGGTGGTCGGCGACGCTGAGGGTGTCGTACCCGAGCGCTTCGACGCGGCGCGCCAGCTCCCGCCATGCGGGACCGTCGGCGGCGGTCCCGGTGAGCCCGGCCGGCGGGGCGCTCGCCTGGACGCAGAAGCGGAACGGCTTGGGGCGGGGGAGGCGGACGGGCACGGCACAACTCTGCTCGTCCCGGTGCGGCCGCCCGGGGATGAGCGTCCGGGCGAACCGCCGGTGTGCTCAGTCACCGGTCATGGTGCGCAGGGTGAACTTCTGGATCTTGCCGGTGGAGGTCTTCGGCAGGTCGGTGAAGATCACGCGGGTCGGGCACTTGTAGTGGGCGAGCCGTGCCCGGCAGAACTCGATGATCTCGGCTTCATCGGCGGTCGAATCCTCGGCGAGGGTGATGAACGCACACGGCGTCTCCCCCCACTTCTCGTGTGCGGCGGCAACCACTGCGGCCTCGAGCACCGAAGGGTGTTGGTAGAGGACGCCCTCGACCTCGAGCGACGAGATGTTCTCGCCACCGGAGATGATGATGTCCTTCGAGCGGTCCTTGATCTCGACGTAGCCGTCGGCGTGCCACACCCCGAGGTCACCCGAGTGCAGCCACCCGCCGGCGAACGTGGCAGCGGTTGCGGCGGGGTTCTTCAGGTAGCCACTCATCAACGTGTTCGACCGCATGAGAAGCTCCCCAACGGTGGTGCCGTCCTGCGGTACGGGTTCGCACGTGTCGGGGTCGGCGACGATGATCCCGCCCTGCAACGTCGGGATGGCGACACCCTGGCGGGCGTGGAGCCGGGCGGTCTCGTCGCCGTCAAGGTGCTCCCACCCGGGTTGGGACGGGGAGAAGGTCTGGATGCCGCCGGTCTCCGTCATGCCGTACACGTGGAGAACGTCGAACCCGGCGCGCCGGGCCCGGGCGAGCACCGTCGCGGGTGGCGCCGAGCCTGCGGTGAGGACGTGCACCGTGTGCGGCAGGGTGCGTCGGTCGGTCGCCGGGGCGGTCAGGAGCGTGTTCAGCACGATCGGCGCTGCGCACAGGTGGGTGACGCCTTCCGTCTCGACGAGGTCGAACACAATCGTCGGGTCGATGCGCCGCAGGCAGACCTGGGTCCCGGCCATTACCACCATCGAGAACGGGGCCGCCCACCCGACTGCGTGGAACATCGGCAGCGTCCACAGGTACACCGGGTGGCGGGGCGGCGCCCAGGTCGCGATCTGACCGAGCGTGTTCAGGTACACGGCGCGGGCGTTGCTGACGACACCTTTCGGGTCGCCGGTCGTTCCGGATGTGTAGGAGAGGACGATCGCCTGACGTTCATCGGTGACGCCGGTGGCGTCGTCGTCGGGGTCGCCTTCTCCGAGAAGGGCTTCGTAGTCGAGCGCGCCGAGCATCCGGTGCTCGCCCGGGTACTCGGGGTCGGCGATGTCGATGACGAGGGGCCGGGCGGCACACCGTGCGAGCGCGTCCTCGACGACGGGCGCGAACTCGGTGTCGGTGAGGAGGACCGACGTGCCTGCGTGGTCGAGGATGAACGAGATCCCTGCCGCGTCGAGTCGGATGTTCAGCGGGTTCAGTACCGCGCCGGCGAACACCACCCCGTAATGCGCCTCGATCGCCTCCGGCGTGTTCGTCGCCATGAGCGACACCACGTCACCCGGGCCGACGCCCCGGGCCCGTAATGCCGACGCGAGGCGGCGTGCACGGCCGAGCAGTTCGGCGTAGGTGTATCGGCGATCGCCGTGCACGACCGCCGTGCGGTTGGGGAACGCTGCAGCGGTCCGCACGAGAAAGCTCGTCGGATCGAGCGGCATGTCGTTGCCGGGATTGGGTACGAGGCCGACGCGGAACGGGTTCGCAGCAGGCGACATGCGCGCACGGTACAGCCATCGGACCGCTGCCGCTGCCGCTACGCTCCGCCGCCATGACGAGCGGGTTCCTGCCCTCCATGCGGGTCGACGGGCAGGTCGCCGTCGTGACGGGTGCCGGCCGTGGCATCGGTGCCGGGTGCGCAGCTCGGTGGCAGCGCCGAGGCCGTCGTGTGCGACGTCACCGACACCGCAGCGATGCGACGCACGTTCGAGGGGTTCGGCCGGATCGACATCCTCGTGAACAACGCGGGCATGGGGATCGCGGGCGGGCTGCTCGACTACGCGGACGACGACGTACGACGGATGATCGACCTGAACTGCACCTCGGCGGTCTTCGTCGCCCAGGCCGCTGCCCGCACGATGCTCACCCAGGGCAGCGGGGTGATCATCAACCTCTCCTCGACGTTCGGGAAGAACGGCCGGCCGCGCCACACCGTCTACTCGGCGTCGAAGCACTTCATCGAGGGCTTCACGAAGTCCGCCGCCGTCGAGTTCGCTCCGCACGGGATCCGGGTGGTGGCGATCGGTCCGACGGCGATCGATACGCCGATGACGCACGACCGGTTGCGTGACCCGGTGGTCGGCGCCGACCTGTTGGCGCGCATCCCGATGGGTCGGTTCGGTCAGGTCGTCGACTGCGTCGGGGCGGTCGTGTTCCTCGCGAGCCCGGCGGCGGCGCTGATCACGGGAACGACGATCATGGTCGACGGGGGCTGGACCGCCCAGTAGCGACGGCTGCAGCCGATGCCGCCCACCCGGTCGTCGCGGTGATCTCGAAGCCGAGCAGGTCGGCGAAGTCAGCGTCGCGGTACGGCGGGTAGGCCGCCCGAAGCCGGTTCGCAGCGGTTTCTCGGGCTTCATCGTCGAGATGGACCTGGCGCAGGTGGGTGCGCACCCACCACAGGCGCGACCAGTCGGCGTGGTCCCAACCCTCGACGAGGAGGACGGCCCGGGGATCGAGGCCGAGGTTGCGAGTGCGGCCGAGGTCGGTGCTGCGTTTCGGTTTCACCACGTCGACGGGGATGACGAGGCCGGGAGCGGTCAACGTGAAGCAGACGGGAACGGCGTCGACCCCGCGGTCCTCGTGGCGGGTGGCGAGGATCCCGTGGTCGGAGCGGGCGAGGAGGTCGGTGCTGGTGATCGTGTCGAGCCGCATGGTTCGCCCCTGTCGCCAAATATTGGATTTGATCCAGAATCTGATCCATACTGGCATGGTGCAGTCCGCCACCGCCGAACTCCTCCGCAGCCACGGCGTCCAGGTGACCGCCCAGCGGATCGCCGTGCTGCGGGCCGTGTCATCCGCGCCGCACAGCACGGCGGACGGGATCCGCGAGATCGCCCTCGACGAGCTCGGCGCGATCTCGCGCCAGGCGGTGTACGACACGCTCGCCCTCCTCACCGACAAGGGTCTCGTCCGCCGCTTCCAGCCGATCGGCTCGCCGGCGCTCTACGAGGACCGGGTCGGCGACAACCACCACCACCTGGTCTGTCGGGTCTGCGGCTGTGTTGCGGACGTCGACTGCGCGGTCGGCGCGACCCCGTGCCTCACCGCCGCCGATGCGCTCGGGTTCGAGATCGACGAGGCCGAGGTCGCCTACTGGGGTCGATGCCCCTCCTGCGCTGCGGCGTCACGCCCCGAACACGTCTGAGTCCACCCCTCTGGCACCGGGAACACCGGTGCGGAACGAGCAAGGAAGAACAGGAGAACACATGGCCGACGAAGCGAAGTGCCCGGTGACGGGCGGCGGGTTCCAGGGCCCGACGAACCGTGAGTGGTGGCCCAACCAGCTCGACCTGCGATCGCTCCACCGGAACCCGCCCGCGGGCGATCCGATGGACGACGGCTTCGACTACGCGAAGGAGTTCGCGTCGCTCGACCTCGACGCGCTCCGCAAGGACCTCACCGCGCTCATGACGTCGTCGCAGGCGTGGTGGCCCGCCGACTACGGCCACTACGGCGGCCTGTTCGTGCGCATGACCTAGCACGTAGCCGGCACCTACCGGATCAGCGACGGCCGTGGTGGTGGTGGCACCGGCATGCAGCGGTTCGCCCCGCTGAACAGCTGGCCCGACAACGGCAACCTCGACAAGGCCCGGCGCCTGCTGTGGCCGATCAAGCAGAAGTACGGCAAGAAGGTCTCCTGGGCCGACCTGCTGGTCTTCGCCGGGAACGTCGCCATGGAGTCGATGGGCCTCAAGATGTTCGGCTTCGCCGGTGGCCGCGCCGACGTGTGGGAGCCCGACGAGACCTACTGGGGTCCCGAGCAGACCTGGCTCGGCGACGAGCGCTACTCGGGCGACCGCGACCTCGCGAACCCGCTCGGTGCCGTGCAGATGGGCCTCATCTACGTGAACCCGCAGGGCCCGAACGCCGAACCTGACCCGAAGAAGTCGGCGATCGACATCCGGGAGACGTTCGCCCGGATGGCGATGAACGACGAGGAGACCGTCGCGCTCGTCGCCGGCGGTCACACGTTCGGCAAGGCGCACGGCAACGGCCAGGAGTCCAACGTCGGGCCGGAGCCGGAAGGCGCCGACCTCGCCGAGCAGGGCTTCGGGTGGAAGCACTCGGCCGGCAGCGGCGTGGGCTACGACACGATGACTTCGGGGATCGAGGGTGCGTGGACGAAGAACCCGATCCAGTGGGACAACAACTACTTCGAGAACCTCTTCGAGTACGAGTGGGAGCTCACGAAGAGCCCGGCCGGTGCGTGGCAGTGGACGCCGTCGAACCCCGAGGCGAAGGACACCGTCCCCGACGCGCACGACCCGTCGAAGCGGCATGCGCCGATGATGACGACGGCCGACCTCGCGCTGCGGTTCGATCCGATCTACGAGAAGATCTCACGGCACTACTACGAGAACCCCGACGTGTTCGCCGATGCGTACGCCCGGGCCTGGTACAAGCTGACGCACCGTGACATGGGTCCGCACAGCCGTCTGCTGGGCGCCGAGGTCCCGGAGCCGCAGATCTGGCAGGACCCGGTGCCCGCCGTCGACCACCCGCTGGTCGACGCAGCCGACATCGCTGCGCTGAAGGCCCAGATCCTCGCCACCGGTCTGTCGGTGTCGGAGCTGGTGCGGGCGGCGTGGGCGTCGGCGGCGTCGTTCCGTGGCACCGACAAGCGCGGTGGTGCGAACGGCGCCCGGGTGCGGCTCGCCCCGCAGTCGGGCTGGGAGGTCAACGACCCGGCGTCGCTCATCAAGGTGCTCGCAGCGCTCGAGGGTGTGAAGGCCTCCTTCGACGCCTCGGCGTCGGGTGGCAAGAAGGTGTCCGTCGCCGACCTGATCGTCCTCGGCGGTTGCGCCGCGGTCGAGGCGGCGGCGAAGGCGGGCGGGTTCGACGTGACCGTGCCGTTCACGCCCGGTCGCACCGATGCGACGGCCGAGCAGACCGACGCAGCGTCCTTCGCCGTGCTGGAGCCGACCTTCGACGGGTTCCGCAACTACGTGAAGGCGTCGCACCCGGTTCCGGCCGAGCACCTGCTCGTGGAGCGGGCGGCGCTGCTCACCCTGTCGGCGCCGGAGATGACCGTGCTCGTCGGTGGGCTCCGGGTGCTCGGTGGGAATGCCGGCGGTTCGTCGCACGGCGTGCTCACCGCTCGCCCGGGCGTGCTGTCCAACGACTTCTTCGTGAACCTGTTGGACATGGCGACGGAGTGGAAGGCCACCTCCGACGACCAGACCGCGTTCGAGGGGCGTGACCGGAACACCGGGGCGACCCGTTGGACGGGCACCCGCGCCGACCTCGTGTTCGGTTCGAACTCGGTGCTCCGTGCGCTGGCGGAGGTCTACGCCTCCGACGACGCCGAGCAGAAGTTCGTCACCGACTTCGTGGCTGCGTGGGACAAGGTCATGAACCTCGACCGGTTCGACCTGGCCTGAGTGCTGTGTGCAGCGGCGGGTGGTCGGCCTCCGGGTCGGCCACTCGCCGTTCGCCGTTTTCGGTAGCGTGCACCCCCGTGCGCAAGACGGTCGGTTCGTTCGTTTCGATGCTGCTCCTGGTGCTCGGCCTCGTGGTCGTCTCGGCGCCGTGGCGGTGCCGATGGTCGTCAGGGTCGTGATCCCCTCGGGTGAGGAGCCGGCGCTCGTCGAACTGCCGTTCCGGCAGCTCGTCGGCACGATCGACTGGGACGATGCCAGCTCTGACACCTACAGCGGCGTGACGAACACGCAGGCGCACACGTTCACGAGCGCAGGCTCGTTCGACATCGAGATCACCGGCACCGCGGAGCGCTACGGGAACGGCTGCGGTGGGGTGCTCGCCGGACGGGAG